>ERZ1292625.100-Hain-H41-01um-R1-100-length-145307-cov-28_pt1 | contig 145307 bp, 190 predicted proteins | sample MGYA00564400_ERZ1292625 | MGnify/ENA primary metagenome ERZ1292625 (study PRJEB36523, sample SAMEA6512639) | groundwater metagenome | collected 2019-01-08 | study: AquaDiva: Metagenomics assemblies of 32 groundwater samples | reverse complement strand
TTAATAGAACTCGTGTGTGACAGAAAAGGTACTTCAAGGATAACAGGCTTGTCGCGCCCGATAGTCCATATTGACGGCGCGGTTTGGTACATCGCTGTCGGCTCTTCCTATCCTGGTTGTGCATAAGCAACCAAGGGTGTCGGAGTTCACGCATTAAAAGGGATCGTTAGCTGGGTTAAGAACGTAAACAAAAAGCAGCGTAATCCCGTACTGAATCGCAACTATCAAAAATAGCGGCGTTGTTCACGAGTGATCGTGAAAAAAATTAAATCGACTCATATAGATGAAGCCTTCCTTCGGGATGGTAATATCTAGGGAAGATTCGAAAGAATCCCCGTAGAGACTTTGATCTTTCTCGCAAGAGAATAGAACCCGTCAAGTTCGAAAGATCAAGAGCAGGATTACCCTGCTAATACGTCGATCTCCTATTAATTTAGGATGAAGGTATAGTCCACACAACGAAAAAACATAATCGTTGAGAATGTACGCGAGACAGTTTGTATGATATCTACAAGGTGCGTTGTTGTCTGAATGGAACGAGTATCTAGTACGAGAGGAACGGTACTTGGATGCCTCTGGTGAGCGGTTGTTATGAAGCAGGCCGCGCAGCTACGCATTACATGGATAAGTCCTGAAAGCATCTAAGGACGAAGCCATCCGTAAGACGAGACAACAGAGACCGTCAAAGAAGATGACGTTGATAGAGTTGGTGTGTAAGCTCCAAGAACACGAGGAGTTAAGCATGCAACTACTAAAAGTCTCATTGATTAGATGCCTTAGTTGGTTGTATTTTTGCCTACGCGTTTAGTTGTTTTTTCTTTTATAGTGTTATTTTTAAAGGGTAACAAATAGAAAGATTTAAATAATGTCTTTTTTGTTAATTTTTATGGAAAATAAAGATGGTTACACTCCAGATGAGGTGGCTGAAATGATATTTTCATATGTTAATATGACTAGAGCAATTTCTGCAGCAGGAAATATGCAAAATGATCCTACGGTTTATGCTATTCTTTTGGGAACAACATCCGAGAAAACCTTATTTTCTTTGAGGGAAAAATTATTTGGTGTTTTAAAAGAACGATTGCCACAAAATGTATTTTCTTCCCTTCGCCCTGAACTTAGGGAACTTTCTGATTTAGTATAAATAGTTGCTACATGGTTTTTTATGGTTGGTTGTTTTTCTAAATTTTTAAATTATGTTTGTTATGATAGTTTATATACTCTAAAAATTAAAAAGACATCCATGATAAAAAATATTGAGGAAATTTTACGGGCTAATCAAATTGCTGCTGCGAAAATACGTATAAATATTGCAGGAGTAGAAAGGAGAAAAAGAGAATATGATTTTGCTAGACATTCTTATAATTCTGCTGCTAGATGGTTTGAAGATGCAGGAGATAATTTTAACGCGGGTTTTTATCGAGGACTTGCTTTAGATTTAGAAGATTTTTGACTATCTAAATATTTAATAATTGTCTAGAAGTAAATTTTTTATGAATAAAAATGATTATAAATTTCAACTTGGAGATTTTGGGCCGATTGTTGGACTTGATAAATATCGTGAAAGGACAGATGATTTTATTATTGGGCTTAATAATAAAGAAGGCTGGGAAGAGTGCCGAAAATTTTTGAGACCAACCGGATATAGAAGGATGGGACTTATTTTATATAATTCTTTATTAGTTGATGCTCTCGTATTTTCGGGGTTATTATTATCAAGCGGGCTAGAAGCTTTGGCTAATTGATTTTACCTAAACAAAAGATATTTAAGGCTGAAAATATAATGATTGTTAATTAAGTCCTGGGGTTTCCTTCGGGAACCCCCAGATTTATACTCGTATGGGTGATTCTTATCGAAAGGTTGCTTTTTATATTGATGGGAGCAATTTTTATTTTTCTATTAAAAAAACGTTTAATTGTAAAGTGAATATAGAAAAGTTTTGCAGGAGATTAACTGAAGATAATAATTTAGTGAAAATTAACTATTATATTTCTCCAGTAAATCGTCTTACCAATCAATCTGTCTATATTGAGCAACAAAAGTTTCTTGCAATTCTAAATAAGATAGAAAAATTGAGTATTACTTTGGGCAGATTAGAAAGACGAAAAAGAAAGGGTGAAATTCATTATGTTGAAAAAGCTAATGATGTGAATTTGGCTCTTGATTTAGTGTTAGATGCTCAAAGTGAGGTTTATGATATTGCTTATTTATTGTCAAATGATGGAGATTTTTCAGGCGCGGTTTCTGCTGCAATTAATAGGTTTAAGAAAAAAGTCATTTATGTTGGGGTTGGAAGCAACAAAAATATTTCGTATCATTTGAAGAACGTTGCATCAAGAACAATTAGAATTGACTATGATTTTGTTAATGAAGTAAAATTATGAAGATATGTTTTAATTTTCTAGAATCCTCAGAGACTGAACGCTTGATAAAGAAAAATTGTATTTAAATGACAATAATACTTAAATAGCGATTTTTCAATAAAAAATTATGGGTAGAAGAAATTATGTGCCGGATAGTGATTGGCTTGATGAGAATCAGATAACTTATTTTGGAGACATGGGTGAAAGGGGTATGAAGTATGTTAGAAATGGAAAGCAAGTTCTGATATATGGGACTATAAGAAGTGAAGAAGGTTTTGATGTTTATTATCGGGACTTAAGAGATGTAAGTGTTAAAACTGGGGGAAAAGAAGGAACAGAAGAAGTAAGTGGAGATGATTCTAGCAAACCGAGTGAAATTATTCAGAGAGCTCTTGAGAAGCTTCTGATTCTTTAGAAAAATTATTTTTTTGCTTAAAATCCTTTTTGAAAAAATATCCTATGTAGATTAAAGCGAGGATTGTGCCGAATGTTGCAAATATATTTGTATAAGTTCCGTGAAATTTGAAAAGTAATGCAGTTACTACAACGCCAATTGTTGCTAACCCTACGACAAGACCTTCCCAGAGATTTGTGCGCATTACTGATTTTACGACGAGAAGAAAACCCGTAATTACTATGGTAATGAAAATACCCACTATAAAAGCGATTATGTTGAAAGGTAATCCTAGAGAGCGATTTAGTAGTAGGATAAAGATTGAGATGAGAATTGCGTAGGATGCAAATATTATTAGTGTTGATAATTTAATTAATGGAGAATTGTTATCTTCCTTTTCTTCGTTTTCTTCTTCTAGGTCAGATTTTGATAATTCTTTTTTTTCTAATTTTTTAATTTTATCTTTCTTTTTTTGGGGCATTTGTTTTTATGGATATTGAGGATTAAAAAGGTATCTGGATGGTTAAATTTAGATTGCTTATTTATTTTTTCGTGGTAACCCAAGACCTTGTCAAAGTGTTGTTCATTTTACCTTACTTTTTTGAAGCATAATATTGCTTATTAGCATCTAATAAATCTTCATAAGAATGATAATCTCTACCATCTTTTCCTATAAATGGATTCTTCATCGACTCTGCTGGGCGAAACCAATTTTTATCTAATTCTTTAGCTGGAAAAGAAGAAAAATTACATCTACTAATATGGAAAGGATTATCTGGGCTATCAATTACTTCCCTCATTACTTTTTCTTACTCTACTAATCTTTGTCTAAAGTTATCTAATCTTGGATCTATTTGTCTTTCTAAATTATTATTTGCCATAGTTAAGCTGACCTTCTTAGAGTAGGATTTCTACTTGCAATAAAATATACTTCTGGTCTACTCTCGATACTTCTTCCAACGATATATTCCGGATAAACTATAGTATACAATCCGTCCCCTATCCAAACAAGTCTATCGTGACTTATTGAGCCTCCCTGAGCGAGCTGTCCAGCTCTTGAATTTTTGTCTCCGATTCTACAATCTAAAATAAAGCCAAGAGGCTTTTGCTTAATTGAATGCTCTTCAACTCCTATTTCTTTTGCCTTATGAGTTTTTATCATGGTTTTTTATAAAATGATATTATTTAAACCTTCCTATTTGTCGCCTCTTTATAGTAACAGATAAATTTATATATCTCGCTAATTGATAATGAAGTGAGTCGGGAAGCTGACTTCGGAATTTTCCATTAAATTGGTAAGAACTGGAATGAGTTTTAATTCTGAGGAAGGTCCGGACATCCGCTCGAAAGAGCGAAAACGCGGCCCTTTGAAAAAAGGATACTCGTGAGGGTAAGCAACGCAACAGAAACGACACAGCCATTTTTGAGCTATGAACCTGAAGGGAGCTACGAAAAAATGGATTTGATGAAACGGGCGACTTCGCGGATGCAAGAGCCAAAGCCGCTCGCATAGACAGATGTCAGCACGCATTGTTTGCGCGTAATGGCGCGAAATTCGACAGAATCTGGCCTACCCGACTCACTTATTTTCTGTATGGCCTTGGAGTTTCTAGAGGAAGCATAGGTAAACAAATTCTCTGTAATCTTGCAGTATCTGCAAGCGATTTAATAAGAGGAGAGTCTTTTTCATATAGCCTGCTTAAAAAATTATAATCATTCTCTGCCGATGGATTTTCAATTATTAATCCTTGCTCTGGACTATCTTCTTGTGGTTTTTCAGTCATTATTCTTTCAAGCATATATTGCAAATACTTTTTAGGGAGTAATGCATGGTCTGTATCTATTGTCTTTCTCAGGAGGACGACTTCTCCAAGAGGCATATTTTCTCTTGAGAGTTTACGCGACTTACTTGGAGGATTTACTATTATCACACGCCAGCGTCCGTTAATCGCCTTTTCCTCGCTATCAAATAAAAAAGGATTTTCAGCAAAATTAACAAAACGATTATATCTATTTACTAAAAATGGCCAGAGTTTTGCGTGACCTTGACGACCCTCAAGTTCTAAGGGAATAGTACAAATATAATCTCCTCCTTGAGACTCAAGTTTTGCAGATGCAAGAGAACATAGTAAATCCTGTCTTCCAAGATAATGCGGAGCATTTGCTGGAATAAGTCGACTTCCTAAATAATCTTTTAGACTTTTTGGTTCTTCAGGTCTAAAATTTGGCATCTCTTTAGAGAGGTTAATGGTTTAAAATCATTATAGCGATTGAACACACTCTTGATAAGGTTTAAAAGCATCTTTCAGTTTCAAAGAGCAATAGGGAGTGTAGCTCAGTGGGAGAGCACACGACTGAAGCTCGTGGTGTCGGGGGTTCGATTCCCTCCACTCCCATCCTATTTTTCTAGTAGATGAAGTAAATTTTATTTGAAAAGTTAATAAGAGATTAATGCGAAGTTTTATACATAAATAATAAGTATAATCTACTTACTATTTGTTATCTTAGGCTTATCTTATACATATATAATAAGGTTTATAAGACAAAATACACATTAGATAAGTAATGTCTGGACACAAAAAAGTAGGATTGATTAATGGAAATTAACGAAAAAATTCGCGAAGCTGAAAGATCGCGTAATGAACATATTTCTTATCTCCAAGATTTAACAAGAAGACTTGGGAATCGTGAAATTACAAGAGAAGAATATCACGAGTTTGCTAATAAAAAACATTCAGGAAGAAGCTCTGGAGAGTGGATAGAATTTTATGATAACTACTTGAGTATTGCAAATAATGCAAAAGAAAAAGAAAGAAGAGATTTAGTTAATAAAAAGATATTTCTTGGTTTTGTTGGAGCGATTTTTAGTTTATTTATTTTGGGAATTTTAATTTTTAGTTCTGGAATAAATATAACTGGATTTGCAATTGGTGATTTTGCTATATCCGAGGATAGTATGAGATTCGATTTGGTATTAAATGAGTCTACGGATTTGCCCTTAGAATTGGGCTTGGCGGATTCTGAAAATATTATTAATTTGAAATTCTCTGGAGAATTTAGTGAAGGAGGAAACGCGAGAATTTTATTTGAAAATAAAGTAATTTTTGATAGTTCTCTTCTTGAATCTGATAGTGCTTTTATTACTGGAGATTATGTTAATGAGCAAGGGGTAAGATTCTTTCAGATTTCTAATGCTTGTTATGAAACTTGTAATCTTTCTGATATAGATATTGATTTGGATAATTCAGTTTTGCATATTGAGTTGGAAAATGCTACTTTAGTTTTAGGTTCTCTTGATTATCAGACCATTAGTATTTCCGACTCTCCGGAATCTGAAGAAGAAATTCCAACTATCTCGATTGTCAATGAAACTAATATCTCTGAAGAAAAAAATAATTCTGAGCAGATTGTAAACTTCACAGAATTCACTCCATATGAAGATAATTTCTTAATTCAGGGAGAGGCTAGCTTGGACAAGCCCGTGCAATGGACACTGCGAATATTAGGAAATCGCACGTTGCCTTTTGATGTTTCACTTCCTTCTGGAGCTAAATTCAAAGAGGTAAGAAAAACATCCGTTAATAATGAGTCTGGCGAGATTATCGCTGTTCAGGAATTGGATGGAAAATTAATTTTAGATAAAGAGGCGGAAGCCTATGAGATTATATACGAAACTTCTGCTCCGATAGCATCTGAGAAAATTGTTGATAAACGTGTAAAGCAAGTTACTATTTCTGGGCCAACTGAACTGCATTATACTAATGTTCGGTCTTTTACAAATATTGATGAATCGTTGAATATTAGACAAGCAAGATTTGTTAGACTATTTTGGATTGTAGATAATGAAAAAAGAGCACATGATTTCAATGTGGAAGATACAAATGGAAATGGAATTGTTGATAGAATAGCGTGGAATACCCCTAGTTTGAGTGAGCAGACATTTGAGATTATTGTTATTACAAATGCTGAACATCTTGATTTAAATAGAGCGTTTATTTCAAATGTTTATGAGGAAGTTAGAACGCTTGATGGAATTTGGAGCGAACCAATTCAAGATGGAGAATACGTTCGAGTTACTTTTGAACGTGCACTAAATTCAAAGAAAGATATTACTCTTTATCCTAGAATTGTTTCTGGAAATCCGGAGATTACGGTTTATGAACGAGATTCCGATGAATCTTTAACAAGATTTTCTCCCTTACTAGATAATCAATATAATCAAGTTTTCCTTACTAATCTTCTAAACTCGCAGGACACTTTTGATTTGCAAGTAACTGGCGGGACTGTTGAGATTGATCATATTATTGATCCAGTAACGCTAGTTACTTTAGTTCCGAATAATGTTACAAGTCCTGTGCGTTCTGGGGCTATGACGGAAAATTCATATACAATTTCTACTATCCCCGGAAATCAGCCCCATACTTGTTATGTTGCAATTAACGCAACCCCTTTGCTTACTTGCTTAGAAAACGAAGGGACTGCGGCTTTAGATGCATTTTTTATGTGGAACGTTACATTGCCTGCAAATGAAGTTTTGTACTCTGTGTCTTTGAAAAGTATTGCGGCAAATACTGCAGGAGTAGATAAATTAAATATTTCTCTATGGAACTATACTGCAAGTAGAAGACTTTCTTTTAATTGGACTAATGCTACAACTCCGGTTAGAGGCAGGAATTTTACATTAACTTATAACTTAACTAATGCATTTTATAAAAATTTTCTGAATGCCTCAAGTACACAGTTGATTTTTACCTCTAGCACTGTTGGAGGTAGCGCTGATGATCTATTGCAGGAATATTTCGAGGCGGTTGTTGTTTACGAGGGTATTGCTGTTCCTGTTGTAAATTTAAAAGGGCCTGCAAATGCAACTAGCACTAATGCAACCTCATATAGCTTTAATGCTACCTTGACTGATAATGTCGGGTTATTTAATGCTACACTTTATATTTGGAATCAGACTGGAGTAATAATAAATCAGACTGGAGTCTCACGATTTAGCGCTTCAAACGATAGCAACATCACATTTACTTTCCCTTATAATGGAACATTCTTCTGGAACTATCTTGCTATTGATAATGCAACTGGTGCGAATAGGGCTATGAATATTAGTAATTGGACTGTCTTTTATAGAGATATTATTTTTCCTCTTGTTACTATAAATGAACCGAGTAATATAACTTATAATGCAAGCGGAATGCCTGTCTTATTTAATGTGACACTTAACGAAGGAGCTTTTTGGTGCAATTATACGCTTGATGGCGGAGTATTCAATTATACTATGACTAATGTCGGAGATAGATACTTTAATGGTTCTAATGCGACGATTGCAGATGGAGGATATAGTACAACTTACTATTGTTGGGACTTTAACAATAATCTAAATAATAGCGTAACACGTTCTTTCTCGGTTGATACTACTGCTCCGGTTGTTACTATTAACGCTCCGCTTGCTAATCGTTCTATTTCTAGTGTTTTATTTAATGTAACTACAAATGAGGATGCAAGTGCTGCGCTACTTTCGCTTGATGGCGGAATTACAAATATTAGCATGCAGAAAAATGGGGCTCGTGATTTTAATTATACAAACTCAAGTATAGCAGATGGGATCTATACATTAAATTATTATGTGAATGATAGTTCTTATAATGTAAATCGCTCAACAAGCAAAATATTTTTGATTGATACTATTCTTCCTTTGATTAATTACAGTTCTGGGATGATTGGAGACGGAAGCACTGTTGCTCAAAATTATATTTTCGTAAATGTTACTCTAACAGAGATAAATCTTCGTAATATCACTTATCTTTTAAAAAATAATACTGGCATTATTAATTTTACAAGTTTCACAACTGGAGTAACTAATATCAACTGGTCTGGACTTGGATATACCAACTATTCATTTAACGTTACGATTATTGATACTGCTGGGAATGTTAATGCCACTACTCTTGGTAGCATTAATCTTGCCGAACAGGCTTCAAATACGGCTCCTGCTATTACATTCGTTCAGAATAGCACTTTAGATTCTGTGAGTATTACTGAATCAACATTTACAAGTTTGATTGTTAATTTTACTGCTTTTGATGCAGACGGGGCGAGCGATTTGAATAGTGCTAGCTCAAACTTAACAATAATGAAATTCGGCGAAGCTGTAAGGCAAAATGCTTCTTGTGGTCAATTAGTTACTTGGGGAAGTTATGCTAATTATAGCTGTATGGTAAAGATTTGGTGGTTTGATAGTTCTGGTGCTTGGACAATTCGTGTTGGGATTAATGATTCTTCTGGTTCAAGTGCTAGCAATGTTTCTACTAATTTCACTCTTGCTCAAACTACTGCTTTCGTGGCCAGCAGTTCTTTAGCATTTTCATCTATTAATCCTGGGGCAAATAATCAAACTACTTCTGGAGATGTTCCAATCTTGCTAAACAATACTGGAAATAAGAATATTTCAGATATGAATATCCAGATTAATGCTACTGATCTAGTTGGAGAAGTTGATAGTGGTAAGGCTATTTATGCTAAGAATTTCTCGGTTAGTATCTTTTCAGGGGTTGGGAGTGCTTGTGCTTTGAATACAAATATGACTTCTCAGTTGAATAAGTCTGATTTCCAGTATATTGCTAATGCGACTTTGACTAGGGGTAATTTTACTATTAATGATGGGACTGGGCAAGAACAGTTATATTTGTGTATCCGCCAAGTTGGAAGCGAGCTGAATGCACAGCCTTATTCTACTCTTTCTCAAGGATCTTGGACTATCAGAATCCTTTCTATTGGTCTTGCGTTTAGGTTGCCAAGAAGAAATAATAGACGCAATAAGAAGTTGAAAGAAGATAATCTTGTCCAAGCAATGAAGCTAATTGCTGATGAATTAAAAGAAAAATATTCTATGAGTAAAGAAGAAACTCTTTCTTTATTGGTTGATGAATTAAGAGAGAAATATGATTTAACTCAAGAGAATGTCGCTAGATTAGTTAGAAAAGAAACTAAGAAAGTTATTAGGGTGCCTATTTCAGTATTCTCCGCTAAATTAGGGGCTTTAGAAAGTGTATGTAAATACTTACATGAAAATGAGGGGATGAAGTATTCTGAAATTGCAAGAGCGATAAATAGAGATGATAGAACTGTTTGGACTGCCTGTAACAAGGCGAAAAAGAAAGAGGAAAATATATTTGTCATCGATAACTCTAGCGAGCAAATTCCTTTAAGTGTTATGAATGATGAAAGATTTACAATACTTGAATCGCTAATATTACATTTGAAAGAAAGGGGGCTTTCGTATAAGGAAATAGGGCTCTTGCTTGGAAGAGATCAAAGAAATGTTTGGACTATTCATTCAAATGCAGTAAGAAAAAATTAGAAGAAAGGTTTAAAAGCGGAAACACTTAATAGAGACAGCAAAAAATGGGTGAAAATAATCTTGAGTTTGGAAAGTTGTTTTTTGCTATTTCATTATTTATTTTTCTCTTGATTGTAGCTTCTTCTGTGACTTCTGCAGGAGTAGGCGATTGGCTAAGAGGCAAGGGAATTACTGGAAGGGCGACAACTTCTTCAGTTAGCATAAATGTCTCTCTTTCAAATACGGCTCCTGCTATTACTTTTGTTCAGAATGTTACTTTAGATTCGATAAGTATTACTGAAGCGGGTTCTACTTCTATGATTGTTAATTTCACGGCGTTTGATACTGATGGAGTTGCTAATTTGAATGGGGGAACTTCTAATATCAGTCTTATGAAAGCTGGAGAAACTACTAGGCAAAATGCTTCTTGTGGTCAATTAGTTACTTGGGGAAGTTATGCTAATTATAGCTGTATGGTAAAGATTTGGTGGTTTGATAGTTCTGGTGCTTGGACAATTCGTGTTGGGATTAATGATTCTTCTGGTTCAAGTGCTAGCAATGTTTCTACTAATTTCACTCTTGCTCAAACTACTGCTTTCGTGGCCAGCAGTTCTTTAGCATTTTCATCTATTAATCCTGGGGCAAATAATCAAACTACTTCTGGAGATGTTCCAATCTTGCTAAACAATACTGGAAATAAGAATATTTCAGATATGAATATCCAGATTAATGCTACTGATCTAGTTGGAGAAGTTGATAGTGGTAAGGCTATTTATGCTAAGAATTTCTCGGTTAGTATCTTTTCAGGGGTTGGGAGTGCTTGTGCTTTGAATACAAATATGACTTCTCAGTTGAATAAGTCTGATTTCCAGTATATTGCTAATGCGACTTTGACTAGGGGTAATTTTACTATTAATGATGGGACTGGGCAAAGAAATCTTTATACCTGTCTTAGACTTGTTGGAAATGAATTAACTCAACAGCCTTACTCTACTCTTTCTCAAGGATCATGGACGGTGAAAATAGTATGATGACAAAAAATATCTTATTTGGAGTTCTTGTAAGCTTTCTTCTTGTTTCTTCAGTTAGTGCATTCGGAGTTACGACTCCTTACTGGGATGAAAATCCATTACAACTTTCAAGCGGACAGACGCATGAATTTAATTTTGAATTACAGAATTTTGTAGGAAGTCAAGATTATATAGTTAAAGCTTCTCTTTTCAAAAATGAGGGAATTGCTACTCTTATAGACCCTCAAGAGACTTATTCTGTTCCTTTGGGTACTAAAGATACTAAAATTCCGATAAGAGTTAAGATTCCTGATGATGCTATTCCTGGACAGAAATATACTATTGGAATTTCTTTTACAACAATAACGACAGACCAACCAGGTTCCTTTGGGTTAGGTAGCGCTGTTGAGACTTATGTTCCTGTACAAGTTGTTGCAGAGACTCCCTCGGCTAGTTCTTTTAATGTGTCCTCTAATTTGGTATATATTGGCGTTGCTATTGTAATTGTTCTTTTTGTATTCTTCGTCTGGAAAAGAAGAAAGTCTAATTCTTGAAGGGCTTATTTTTACTTAATATTTATATAATCTAAAAATAGGTAAATCTAATGAGGGGTAAAAGATATCTGCTTTTTTTATTGCTTTTTACCTTTTGTTTATTTCAACTCTCTTTTTATTTAGCTTATGGACTGACTATAACTGGAAGAGCTGTAATGCAACAGGCTACTGTGAATATAACTATTGTATCAACGGCTCCCTCTTTGAACATTAGTCGTCCTCTCAATGCGACTTATTTTACTAATCAGTCCCTTCCTTTAGCTTATTCTGTTAGTGGCGCTCTTAACGTGTGGTTCAACATTGATAATGGGGTAAATATTTCTCTTCCTGCTTCTTCTTATCAAGGTAATTTTAGTACTGGTGCTGGAAGTCATACGCTTTTTATATTTGCTAACAACAGCGATTCTGTATTAACAAAAAAGAATGTTAGTTTTTTTGTTAATCTTACCGAGCATTATATAAATTATAGTGAATTCCAGGGAAATTATTCTGGAAATTCTACAAACTTTGGCAGTTATAGTGAAGATGAACTTCAAAACTTGACTGGAATTAGATTTCAAGACATAAGGGCTGGGCAAATTTTCTTTCCAGGAGCAATAAATGTGACTAATGTTGGAGAATCTAATGTGGATATAAGCCAGTTCATAAACATTTCATTTAATCGCGTTGAGCTTAACTCTACGGGCTTGGGAAATTTTAATACTAGCGCGACTTTGTCTATTTATGATTTGAGCTTTTCTAATCCTTCTATATTAAGAGATGGCTCTGAATGTCCTTCTTCTATTTGTACAGAACAGAGTTATTCTGATGGGAATTTTGTTTTTAACGTCACTGGATTTAGTACGTATAGTGCAGAAGAAAGTTCTTCTGATGACGATGGCGGTTCTGGTTCAAGTGGAAGCTCTGGAGGTTCTGGAGGCGGTGGCGGTGGTGGCGGAGGAGGAGGTGCAAGCGCAAAACCTACTCCGAAGATAACTGTTGACCCTGAAACAATTTCAATTGGATTGGAACAAGGAGAAACTAAAGAAGGAGAATTTATGGTGAAAAATATAGATTCAAAGCTGAAAGATGTAAAAATTAAAGTTCTGAAAATAGAGGACATAATAAAATTAAATGAAGAAAATTTTATTCTCGAACCTGGGGAAGCTAAATCTGTGGGATTTGATGTGATTGCAAAAGAAAATGCACTTGCTGAGACGAGAATTGGAAAAATAATCGTTTCGGCTTTCGGAGAGGCGCATGAAATCTTAGTAGCGATTAACATAAATCCGAGCGGGGCTCTTTTTGACTTAAAAGTGGGAATACTGAAGAAATACGAAACTGTGTTACCAGGAGAAGAGATAATAGCTACCTTGGATATATTTAACCTTGGGCAGCTTGGTGCGGTTGATGTGCTTATTGTTCATGAGCTTATTGATGAAAATGGGAATAGTGTTTCGAGGCAAGAGCAAAGCGTTGCTGTTGAGACTCAAGCAAGTTTCATTATAAATCATAAAGTTCCGCTCGGACTTGAGCTTGGAAGATATGCTCTCGTAGTTTCTGTGGATTATGATGGGGGGAAGCAAGCTTCTACTAGCCACTGGGTAAATATCGGCAAAGAAGATTCTTTTTTTGATAATATTTCAATATCTGTTTCTCTGGGGATAACTATTGCTTTGATTTTGGTAATCGCGATTATCTTTGCTATAATAATTTTTGAGGATAGAAGAATGTTAGAAAATCTAAGGAAGGGCTCGAGGTATAAGAAGTGAAAGAGATCCTTTATATTTTAGTGATTTTTGGTCTTGCCCTTTCTATTTATTCAAGTTATGTTACCAGCAGGATAAAAAGAAACATAAATTATAGGCCATTTTGTGATGTAAACAATAGAGTATCTTGCACTAAAGTTTTTAATAGCCTTTATGGATCTCACTTTGGCATTCCTAATTCTTGGTGGGGAGTAATATTCTATATTTTTATTTTTGTCTTATTGACCTTTGGGTATTTGGAGATATTATTTTTTTCTGCAATGGTTTCTGTTTTTTTCTCTCTTTACCTAGGTTATCTGATGTATTCTAGAATAGGTAAATTTTGCTTTATTTGTAGCCTTATCTATCTAATTAATATCGCTCTTGCGATTATATCGTATAATGTTGCCTTTTGATTGTTTTGAGCGGTTTGGACACAATCTTTATAAAACATATTCGCTTGGCTAGAAGATGAAAAGAGAGGAAATTGTTGATAATAGTTTTGGCATTTCATCAGTTATCTTTTCTATATTAGGAATTTTGTTTTCTATTGTTATCCCCTTTGTTGGTTTGATATTGGCAGTTCTTGGGCTTGGTTTTGGGTTGATGCAAAAGAAGAGAACTAAGAATAAATGGAGCAAATTGGGGATTATTCTTGGAGTTATTGGAATTTTATTAGGATTAGTTTTTAGCGTTTTAACTGTAATCTATGCGTTTAAGATTGCTCAAGAAAGCGGGGCTTTGCCTTTTGGAGTGGATTATGGTTAAAAGAGGAGCGCTTGAGCTTTCTGTTGGGACTATTGTTATTTTAGTTTTAGCTATGAGTATGTTGATTCTTGGAATAGTTCTCATAAGGAATATCTTTGATTTTGGAAATGAGGCTGTTGAACTTATTGATAGTAATGTAAAGGCACAAATTAATGATTTATTTAACGAAGATGATAGTCAAAAGACTACCGTGTATTTGCCTGGAGGGGAGGCTGTGATTCAACCTGGGAATAGATATAATATTAGATTTGCTATCAAAAATGTTCTTACTGGGGTAAGCGGTGCTCAAGAGTTTAGATATGCTGTTTCTGTTGCTGAAATTGAGCCTGGATGTCAGCTCACTCTTGCAAAAGCTAATGGATTTATAGTTCAAGGTAAAAGCAGTAGCGTTAAAATTGCTCCTGGCGCAGCTCCTGAAGAAAGGACAATTGTTATTTCTGTTCCAGAAGGATCGCCACTATGCACTTTGACATATAACATAGATGTGACGCAAGCAGGCACATTCTATGATGGATCTTCTTTCCTTGTTACAATAACGAGTTAATTATTGAAATTTTTCACAGATTTATTTATATAGTCTAATGGTGGGAAAATAAGGTGGTTGCAATAAGCAAAGAAAATGAAAGGTGGGTTTTGAAAGCCGTTAGAGATCTTAGTGAATTTAGCGGGCTCATGATGCAGGCAGTTAATCTTCCTCAAAAAGGTGTTACTATGAGAAGTGGAAATACTCATTATTTCTCGCCTTATGACATCTATCGCCATGGGAATAATATAAAATTTGAGGATCTTGATGAGATATTTATCGCACCACATGCAAGTAATGTTCCAGATGTACTAGAAAGTTTAATCAAGAAAGGTAATGTTGATAAAATATATGCTGGAGGATATCCTTATTATCGGGCATGTATAAGAAATAAATCTTCCAATAAACCTTAAAAACTGCCTTTCTCTAGAATTATATGAAAAATTTTGCTAAATATCGCTGGTTTTACACTTCAAAAGGAACGCTTGTTGTTGGGGGAAAAAGCGCTGAACAGAATGATTTGCTTTTGAATGAGATTAAAAACTCTGGAAAGAGATATTACATTATGCATACGTCCTCTCCAGGAAGTCCTTTTTCTGTTATTATAAAAGAGCCTTCAAAAATCGGAGAGGGGGAGCTTGAGGAATGTGCGATTTTTACTGCTTGTTTTAGCCAAGATTGGAAACGCAAAAAGAAAACTAGTGAAATACATATTTTTGAAAGTGGGCAGATTTCTAAGCCTTCTGGTTTAAAGAGCGGTAGCTGGAAAGTTGAAGGAAAGGTTAAGAAGATTTCCGTCCAATTGGGCTTGGTTTTGAGCTTGCAGGAAGATATATTGAGGGCAGTACCTGAAAAAAGCGCTAAAGAAAAACTTGCATTTATTAAGCCAGGAGATTCTGATAAGAAAGAACTTGTGGCTGAAATAAAAGAGATTATTGGCAAGAAATTTTCAGAAGAAGAGATTATTTCTGCTCTGCCTGCGGGGGGTATAAAAATATGTTAAGAATATTAAAGTTTCAAATTGGAAAGCTAGGATTGAATGAGGGAGTTATCTTGAGCTTGAAGAATGCTTTGAAAACTCATAAAATAATTAGGATCTCTGTTTTGCGGGGAGCTACGCCTAGCAAAGAAAAAGTTAAAGAAATGGCTTTGAAAATTGAGGACTCTATAGAAGGGGTTTCGACGAGAACTGTTGGTTTTACTATCATTTTAAAGAGAACAAAAGCCTTTATTTCTGAAAAGTAGAGGGCTAAAGTAAGATTTATAAGGCATCTTTTGCATGCTCAAACATGACAGATATTCGCACCATGCCTGCAACGGAATATAACGCTCGCTTGGCGATAATGATAAAAGAATTAGATGAATTTGAAGTGCCTGAATGGGTTGCTTTTGTTAAAACAGGAGTAGCAAAGCAAAGGCCGAATATAGATCCTGATTTTTGGTACAAACGTGCTGCAAGTATAATGAGACAAGCATATACTAGGGGAATTATTGGAGTTGGCCGATTAAGGACGAGATTTGGAGGTAGAAAGAATAGAGGAATGAGGCCTGCAGAATTTAGGCCTGCGGGTGGAAAAATAATTAGAAAAATACTACAACAGGCAGAGAGTGCTGGATTACTTGAAAAAGCTAAAGGAAGCAAAGCTGGAAGACAACTTACTGCTAAAGGGAAGAGCTTTATGGAGAGTGTGAAATGAGAAATGCTTATCAGAAAAAAATTACTTTAGGGACACACGCGAAACATACTAAATGGGCTCCAATTTGGGCGCTTGTTAGAAAACTTGGAAAGGGAAAGAAAAAACATCCTTCTGAAATAACTGCACAAAGAAGAAGCTGGAGACATACTAAATTGAAAGTTGGGCCTAGAATAACCGGCAAGAAACATTTAGGATAAAATGGCAGAGACTACGCAAAAAACAGATAGTGAAAGAAGTTATATTATTCCTTTGAGAGATGCTTGGAGAAATAAATCGAATTATAAGAGATCAAGAGCTGCCGTGCAAGAGGTTAAGAGATTTGTTGCTAGACATATGAAGCTACAAGGAGATATTGAGAGAGTTAGCGTTGATATACATTTAAATAATGAAATTTGGCATCGCGGTTCTAGAAAACCTCCGGCAAGAATTGAAGTTAAAGTTAAGAGAGATGGTGAGAATGTTATTGTAATGCTTGTTAAAGAGCCGAAACATCTTGAGTTTGTTAAAGCTAGACATGTTAAGAGACATAAAAAAATAGATTCAAAGAAGGTTAAGGAGCCAGAAAAAGAAAGAACTCAAGAAGAGAAGAAGGCTGAAGAAGAAAAGGAAAAGTCTGTTGCCATTGCTAACGAGAAACTGGCGGAAGATAATGCTAGAGCAATAAAACATACTACTAAGATAAAGACTCCAAAGATAAATAGAATGGCTTTGCAGAAGTAATTTAAAGACAGCTCTTTTTTCTAGATAATGAACGAATTGTTAGATATAAAATCTGAACTGAAAAGATATTCTAGCCCTGAACGATCTCAAGGAAGCATTCGATTTTTTAAAACTGGGCCTGGAGAATACGGCGAAGGAGATAAATTTATTGGAGTTAGCGTGCCTGATACGAGAAAGGTTGCTAAGAAATATTATTCCGCTGATCTTGCGGATGTAGGAACTCTTATGTCTTCTGTGATACATGAGGAAAGATTGCTTGGGCTTTTTATACTTGTTAATAAATATAAGAAAAATCCAAAAATGAGAGATAGGATATTCAATTTTTATTTGGATAATATCTCGAGAGTAAATAATTGGGATCTTGTTGATTCAAGTGCAGATAAGATAGTCGGAGAGTTTCTTCTTGCACAGGGAGATTTATCTTTTTTAAAGAAACTTGCCCTATCGGATAATCTTTGGGAGAGAAGAATCGCCATAGTAAGCACATTTGCGCATATAAGGGCTAAGTCTTATGGGGCTAGTCTTTATATTTCAGATTTACTTTTGAAAGATAATGAGGATTTAATCCACAAAGCATGCGGATGGATGCTACGTGAGGTTGGGAAGCGCAATCTTGAAATCTTAAAGACTTATTTAATTGAAAGATATAAAATTATGCCGAGAACGATGCTTAGATATTCTATTGAGAGATTTCCTGAAGCTGAAAGGAAACGATATTTGAGGGGAGAAATATGAAGCCTTTTTCAGAGTTGCTCGAATTTTCTATTATAAATCTTGATAAGCCAGCGGGCCCGACGAGCTTTGAAGTTGCTCTTAAAGTTAAAGATATTTTTGAGATTGATAAAGTTGGACATTGCGGTACACTTGACCCCGGAGTGAGTGGAGTATTGCCTTTAACTCTTGGAAGAGCTTGCAAGATTTCGGAATACTTTAAGAGTAGAGATAAAAAATATGTTGGGATTATGAGATTGCATGAGGAAATTAAAGATAAAGAGCTGAAAAAAATTATAGATAATTTTATTGGAAAAATAAGGCAAATGCCTCCAGTAAGAAGTAGTGTGAAGCGAGAGGAAAGAGAAAGGGAAATTTATTCTTTTGATATTCTTGAGCGCGAAGATAAAGATGTGCTTTTTGAATGTCATGTTGAGGCTGGGACTTATATTCGTAAGCTTATTCATGATATTGGACTTGAGATTGGAGGAGCACATATGTTGGAGTTAAGGAGGACTGGCGCGGGATTTTTTGATGAGCTAGAAAGTGTGACATTATATCAGCTTGAAGAGGCAATTGACGAATATAAGAAAGGCAAAGAGGGAAAGATAAGGAAAATATTAATTCCTGCTGAAGAAGCAATTGCGGAGATAATGCCTTCTGTTCAGCTTAAAAATAATGTTGAGCAGATTCTCAAGGGCAAACCGCTTATGATTGGAGATGTTGGTAATTTGCCTGAAAGCGAGAGATTTGCTCTTTTTTATAATAAGAAATTTATTGCTATTATGCGGAAGTCTTTAGAGGGAGAAATTATAGCAAGAGCTGAATTTGTTTTTAATTAGATTTATATATTAATTAAATTGTATTTTGAACCATGGAAAAAATAGGTAAGAGAGAAAAATATGCAGAGTTATTTTCTGGTCTAATTATTGGAATTGGTTTGGGTTACGGGGGAGTTATCTGCTCTTATGTGCTCCCGTATAATGTTTTGCAGATTAATGGGTCTAAGATTATTGCAGAAACTAATGACCGAATAGAAGAGAGTCCTCTTTTAGTTAAACTACGGAAACCTTAAAAGCTGACTTTATTCTTAATTAAATGAGAGAATTTGTTTATTATTCGCGCACAGCGCCTACAAGTGGAAACTTCGGAGAAGATTTGCAAAAAGCTGGAAGAATTGATATTGCTATACATACAGTTATAGGAGTTTTCTTTTTGAGTCATAAGCTAAGAAGTGATGCTAAATTGCATTTAATTTTTGCTGGTCCGCCTGATCCGACTAAACATCTTGAGTTGCATCCCGTTGTTGAAGGCAAAACTGGGGTTGATAAGATTTATCTTGGGAAAAAAGATGTCGGAATAATCTTGAAAAAAATGCTTTACAAATATCGTGAAGGCGAGAAAAGAGAGGTCTTTCCGGGATTTTGGATTGAAAAGAAGAATTTCCATGACGTTGTTAATGGACTTGATGATGAAGGAAGGAATTTGTATATTTTAGATAAAGATGGGGAGGACATAAGAACTGTTGATATAAAGGAGAATCCTGTTTTTATTTTGGGAGACCATAAAGGGCTACCTGAAAAAGAATATAAGAGACTTGCGAGAATTTGCACGCCAGTTTCAATAGGTAAGAGAATGTATTTTGCTTCGCAGGCTGTTGCTATTGTGAATAACGAGCTGGATAGACGAGAAGATGAGGGAAGATTAAAAAAAGAATAAGAAAAAAATAAATTTTAGTTTAAATCTTTTTAAACGCAACGACCTGCAGAGCAAGTTTTATTGAGTTGTGCACAATTTTGATTCCATTGCTGTTTATAGATTGTTCCGTTAACATTAGAACAAGCATATTCAATCAATGTTGAATTGTTTGTGCAGAAATCTGTTAGGGTGAAATTTGAACCGCTTAACTCGACGCCGTAAGTGATGCCTAATCTTGTGACATTCACTCCTCCGTCGGTATCCAAACAGCTTTGAACTTCTGATTGCTTGACGAGAGTTGCTGCAAAAGCTATTGTTGATAAAATCAATACTGCTGCAAAAACCATGACGATTTTTTTCATTTTTATTACCTCCTTATAAATTTTGTTTTTTATAGAATAAATGATATATATAGATTGTTGTTGAATTTTAGCCAATTCAGAATAATTTTTAATCACCGAAATATATATATAGGTAAAAATTATATTTGCTTATGGAAAAGAGTGAGTTGGGTGTTTTTGCTTTTACTATTTTAGCTTTATCTTTGATTTTTATCGTTAGTTCTAGCGTTTCTTTTGTAAGTGCTACACATAATGCTACGCATAATTCTACTAATCAGACAGCAAGTTGCGTTGATAGTGATGGGGGTTTGAATTATTATGTGTTTGGAAGAGTTACGCAAAATGGCTCAAATGGTTCAACTGTCACTAACGATGTATGTAGTGGTTCTGCTATTGTTGAGGCTTATTGTAGCGGTGTAAATACACGAGTTGAATGGTGGAGCTGCCCTTATGGATGTGCTAATGGTGCTTGTCTTTCCAATCCTGGGGGAAATTCAACAAATCAAACACATCGTGCTTGTGTTAACAACACTTGTGCTTTAGTTAATGGTAGCGGGTCAAATCAATGTTCAACGTTAGGGGCAAGCTGTGGAAATCAAACTGCTATCTGCGGTAATGGTGTTGTTGAAAGCGGAGAAGTTTGCGATCCTCCTGGAAGTTCTATTTCTTGTACATCTCAAGGAGTTGCTGGGACTAGGACTTGTAATGCTCAATGTACAAGCTATGGTTCTTGTATAATTCCTTATCATAATGAATGTAGAGAAGTGAATGGAACAAAAAGTTGCGTTCCTATTCCTGGAAATGGGACTGTTCAATGCAGAAATGATGCTGGATGTCAGACTGGTCCTCTAAAGGGCGGAAATACTGGTAGAGGGTCTTCAACAAGCGTACAATACTCTCCTCCTTCTGCTTTATTTGCAAAGTTGATGTGTTTTTTTAGTAGCAAGTGTTAGTTTGAGAAATTAATAGAGTAGTTTTGATATTGACTTTTGTATCTATAATTGAAACGCAATAAAACTTAAATAGAGGAGAGTAAAAATATAAACATGACAAAGGGTGTGGCGATAAAATTTAAGTCTTATGATGAGACTGTTCCTGCACTTCTTAGAGTAATAAAGCTTGATGAAGAGCTAAAGAAGCATGATAAGATTGTGTTGAAGCCTAATTTGCATTCTAACTCTGAGCACTTTACACCGACTGATTTTGTTGAGCAAGTTGTGAGATTTTGTGTGCAACATAAAAATCCTGGAGCTGAAATCGTTATAGCTGAAGGATCTGATGGGCATGATACTCTTGATTTGTTCGAAGAGCGAGGATATAGAGTAATAGCAGAGAAATATGGAGTTGGACTTGTTGACTTGAATAGAACCGATGTTGAAGTTGTTAGCGATAGTGATTTTTTGATTAAAGATAGCGTTATGTATCCGAGGGTTATGAAGAATTCTTTTGTCATTTCGCTTCCATTGTTAAAGAAACATGATAGCTTTGGGCTAACTGGCTCTTTGTATAATCTACTCGGAGTTTATCCTGGAAGCCATTATAGGGGATTTTTCTCAAGGAATAAGAATAAGCTTGTTGGGCCTGTTAAGTATCAGATTCATGATATAGTTAAGGCTAAAATGCCTGGGCTATCGCTAGTGGATGCTCACGAGCAGGGATATATTCTTGCAGGTCATCCTCTTGAGACTGATAAGCAGGCAGCGAAGATTTTAGGGCTTGATTGGCGTTCGGTTGGACATTTGAGATTGGTTGATGAGAGCTTGAAGCCTAAGAAAGCTGAAATTATGCCTGTTCTTGAAAGACAATAAATTATATTAACCCAGGTATTTGAGGAATTATATGAAAAAGAGCGTAAGATTGTTGATTAGTGGCTCATTACAGCCGATGTTTTATAATGAATATATTAAGAAAAATGCAGATATACTTAATCTTAGAGGATATTTGAGAAATCTTGAGGATGGGAGAGTTGAAGTTTTTCTTGAGGGAGATATGAAGGCCATTGAAGAGATGCTTGAGGTTTGTAAGCAAGGGCCTTATAATACGCAGATTAGAAATATTGAGAGGAAGGAAGAACGTTATCAGGACTTCAAAGATTTTAGAGTGATGAGGATTTAGGTATTTTTAATTCTCCAAACATTTAAAAACTTCTGTTTAACGCAATCAAATATGGAAGAATACAAATCTACTGAAAGATGTAAAACTTCAGGGTTAGATATGAGAGAAACTCTTGAATGGTATAAAGATTCTGGAATTGAAATGCCTGAAATTAATGAAATGAGTTTCCCTTATCCTATTGAAAATGGAGGATTAATAGAATTATCAGAACGAGAATTGGGTGGGCTTTTGGCTTTGTTTCCTGAAAATGCAAGGAGAAGATTGATTCTTAGGAAAGTGGTTGGACAACCATCTACTTGGTTTCATGGAAGTTCGACAAATGAACAACCGCGACCGACAACCAATCAAGCAGAGGCATTATCCCTAACAGCGATAATTCCTTCTTATATTGATTATACTCCTTGGACTGAATTAAAAGTGCCTACGGCAGATATTTGGTTGTATAAAATTCCGCAAAATTCTGCTTCTGAAGAGGTTAGAAAAATTGTTTTGGCTGAGGGATTTATTCATGAACTTGGTCATGGCATAGTTCAGCCCGCTTTGTATGTAAAAGACCATAATCTAAAATTCCCAGATGGAAAAATTGTTAATGGTTTGGATGCAATGTTGCATTTTGCTGAATTAGCAGAACAACATTCGCCTATTTCACACTATGCCTCAACATACAGGGGACTGAACAACAAATTTGAAAGCGATAGACCAAATTATAATGCAAAAACTGCTATTAGCGAAGAAATGTGCGAGACTATAGCCGGGTATATTCTTGATTTCTCTTATTGTGGAAATGATGCAAGAGGGAAAAATCCATTTGCAGATAGACTAGAGATTAGAGATTTTGTAGGGAATTTTTTAAATGCAGAATTAGTAAAGAAAGATTAGAGCTTTATTAATGAACTCAATAATTATATAAACTACTTTTTTCTAAATCAATAATGGGCAGACAAGACGAAATAATAAAAGAAAGAATGCGAAAGATTGAGGAGCTTCGCGCTAGTGGGATAAATCCTTATCCTTATTCTTATGACCAAAAAGATTCTGCCGCCGACTTGCAAGAAGAACATGCTAAACTTAAAACAGAAGGAAAATCTAAAAAAATTGTGAAAGTGGCTGGACGATTAATGAGCGTTAGAGATATCGGAAAGATTGCATTTGGTGTGTTGCAAGATGGCTCTGGGAGAATACAAGTTTTGTTGCAAGATGGAGAGACGCCAGATAAGACTTTTGAATTCTTTAAGAAATATGTTGATTCTGGAGATTTTATTGGCGTTGAAGGTCCTGTTCTTAGGACTAAAAGAGGGGAGTTAAGCGTGCTTGTTAAGAAGATGGAATTGTTATCTAAATCTATTTTGCCTTTACCTGATAAATGGCACGGACTAGAGGATAAAGAAGAGCGATATAGAAAGAGATATGTTGATTTGCTTATGAGTCCTGAAGTTAAAGAAGTTTTTTTAAAGAGAGAGAAAATTATTGATTCCATTCGCGAGTTCTTGAAATCTAAAAAGTTTAACGAGGTTGATACGCCTTACTTACAGAGTGTTTATGGCGGGGCAGCTGCAAGGCCATTTAAGACGCATTTGAATGCGCTGAACATTGAATTATTTTTGGCTATATCCCCGGAGCTATATTTGAAGAGATTGATTGTTGGAGGATTTGATAGAGTTTTTACTATCGCAAGAAATTTTAGAAATGAAGGAATTGATAGATGGCATAATCCTGAATTTACGATGATGGAAATCTATCAAGCTTATGCGGACTATAATGATATGATGACTCTGACAGAGGATTTATTTGAGCATGTCGCTAAAAAGGTTAATGGGACTAGTAAAGTAAAAATTGGGGATAAAGAGATTGACTTTAAGGCTCCTTGGAAAAGAATGACTATGCTTGATGCAATAAAGAAATTTGCTAAAATTGATGCAGATAAAATGTCCTCAAGTGAGCTGGGAGATTTTATGCGAAAGAATAGAGTTGAGCCAAAAGGCGAGAGCTGGGGTTGGAGAGTGCAAGCGATATTCGAGCATTTTTGCGAGAAGCACCTAGAACAGCCGACTTTTATTATTGATCATCCTGTTGAGACTACGCCGCTATGTAAGACGCATAGAAGCGGGGATAAGAGATTGATTGAGAGATTTGAGCCTTTTGCTTTAGGTGCGGAGTTGGCTAATGCTTATTCTGAACTGAATGATCCAGTTTTGCAGAGAAAAATGCTTGAGGATCAGCAGAGCGAATTGAGCAAGGGAAATGCTGAAGCAAATCCTTATGATGAAGATTTTGTTAATGCTATTGAGACTGGACTTCCGCCTACTGGCGGATTGGGAATTGGAATAGATAGAATGGTGATTCTTATGCTTGGACAGGAATCTATCAGAGATGTAATATTATTTCCATTTATGAAACCTGTGCAGGAAGAAAAAAGACCTGAGCCTGTTGAAGATAAAAGCGTTCATATTGAGGGCAAAAGACATCCTGAATTGCCAAAAGAAATTCCCGCTGGGAAAGCTGTGTCTAGAAAAGAGGCTTTAGCGCTTCTTATGGAGTATGTTAAATCGGATAGTCTTCAGCAACATTGCTTATCTTTAGAGGCCGTAATGAGGGCCTACGCCCGTAAACTTGGGGAGAATGAAGAGCTATGGGGAATTACTGGATTATTACATGATTTTGATTATGAGAAATTCCCTGAAAAGCACACTATTGCAGGAACTTCAATACTTATTGAGAAAAAATATCCAAAAGAGATAATCCATGCAATTCTATCTCACTACTCGTCTTTCACTGGAGTTCCACGTAAGACTCGCATGGAAAAAGTTCTTTTTGCTGTGGACGAACTTGTGGGTTTAATTACTGCTTTGTCTAAAGTTAGAGCTGACAAATTTGCAGGAATGACTCCTGAGTCTGTTGAGAAAGCAATGAAAAAGAAAGATTTTGCTGCTAAGATAGATAGAAAAGATATTGAACTTGGTATTGCTGAAATGGAAAGTATTGGGGTAGACAGAGAAGAACATTTTAACCTTGTTATTGAAGCTCTTAGAAATTGGCATATGGGGAAAAATGGTTGAACTTATTAGTAGAAAATCTTCGGGATAAAATTTATGACAACATTTATAAATCTGGTTATATTGGTATAATCAATACTATGACAATAGAATTTGAAGCAGGATTGAAGCGATGGGGAAGGTCGTTTGGAATAGTCGTGCCTATGGAAAAAGTAAGACTTGGAGATTTCAGGGAGAATGAAAAGCTACGAATAGCTATAGTGAAAGAGAAAACTCCTTTAAAGAAGCATTTCGGAAGTCATACGTTCAGTAGATCTGTTGAGGAAATCTTAAATGAAGGAGATAGAGAATCCTGGGACGAATAAAGAGACATATTTTTTTGATACTTATGCTCTTTTTGAAATAATCGGGGGAAATCTTAACTATCAGAAGTATTCAGATTGCAATATCGTAACAACCATTTTTAATCTTGCAGAGTTTAATTATAACCTGAAGAAAGATATGCCTAAAAAGAAAGCTGATGATTATACAGAAGATTATTACGATTTCATGGTTGAAGTTGAACTTGAAGATGTGAAAAAAGCTATGGATTTAAAATCAGCAATGAGAGAGCTGTCAATTCCTGATGCAATTGGCTATATCGTAGCGCAGAGACTTGGAGTTAAGTTTCTTACAGGAGATTCTGATTTTGCTGACATGAAGAATGTTGAATTTGTTAAGAAATGAAGACAATAGATTTAAAACTATATTTTTCTTTGCTGGACTATGGGTGATGTAGAATTAATTATTAAGAGCAAGATTAAGTCTGCAGTTCCTGAATTAAGCGTTGCTAGTGAGGTGCCTGAAGCGTTGAATAAAAAAGTTCTTGAGCTTTTGAGAGTGGCTAGTGAGAGAGCAAAGGCTAATGGGCGGAGAACTTTACAGGCGAGAGATTTGTGAGATTAAATGATAAGCAGGTTTTATTTTTTCCTTGTAAAATAGCTATTGCGCGTGCTTTTCTGGAAGTTAATTGAGCAAGATAATCTTTAGTTTCTTTTGCGTGAATTTTGTCAATTTATTCTAGAGCTCTAGCTTCAAAATCGGCGCGCGTGCCTTCGGCACGAACGAAATCCACACGACCACTCGCACTGGAGCCCGCGACGCCCCAATCCGCGTTCCAATGGCCGCCCCTATAGCGGTCCAGCCTGCGAAGACCTGAATATCCAACAGGACTAAATCTTCTAAGGGCTTCTTTTGCTTGCTCTCCGTGTATGATTAAAGAATCGTCTTCACTAAAAGCAAATTCTAGCCCTTTATTTTTTAGGACAAAACTTGAGGGATGAGCTAATATTGGTAACTGCCAATTTCTTTTTTGTGCTTCAATTATTAGAGGGGTGGCTAGTTCTTTATTTGGGGATCCATCTGAATATATTGCTAAACCCAAGTCTCTATAAACTCCGTTGGTTAATTTGCCTTGTTTATCTAATTGCATTGCTTCGTCAAAAGTTAGTGTTCTCTTTTTTGATGGTGCTAAAACTTCGTTTGCAACCACCATAAGCTGAAAGTTTGAACCATTTATTTCTCCTGTTTCTTTATTATATTGCCAGTATGCGTTTGCCCATGGGGCGTTTGCATATTTTTCTTTGATTTTTTCAACGACGCCTTGATGCAAATCTCTTGCGCCATCATGTATTAATTTTTCTGCATAGCTAATGCGTTGGACTGGCTCTAATAAAACAATTCTTTCTGCTTCTTGCGCTTGGTTTGTCATGTTTTTTCTACTCATATCGGGTATTTAAAGATAATTATTATTGAATTTAGACGATAGCAAGTATTTTATACCTTAAGATATTGTGTTTTTTATGAAGATGAAAGGAGGATATAATATGAATAGACTATATGTTGCTTTGATAATTCCATTACTTTTGCTTTCAATAGCGGGATTTGCGATTGCTGAATCTGTTGATATTGAAGATGGAGATGATGACTCTGATTCTGTAAGCGGGGTTGATGATTCTGAAGAAACAAGCGATCCATTTGAATCAAGCGATGAGACTAAAGATGTTGAGGATGCGCTTGAAGAGAATGAGGTTGATGACGATGATGTTAAGAGTGTCTTATCTGGAGATAGTGCCGTTACTCATGTGATAACACACGGACAAGGATACTTAGTTTCAAGTTCTGGGGAAATTTCACTGACAAGTGGATTTTGGAATTCGTTTACTAGGGCTGAAGTCTCTAGGGGAAAGGGATTCTTGAATATCGGTGGAGCGAAGTTTGTGCTTAAGGCGACAAGTTCAAGCGAAACTGAAAAGAAATTCGACCTTTATAGAAGAGAGGTTAAAGTTGGAAGCGCTACATTTACTAGAACTAAGACTGATAATAATAAGGCCTTGTGGGATGTTGATGTTAGCATAACTACTGATGAAAGAAGCGTAACTGCTGAAGGGGTATTTGCTACGGCTACTAGAAGCGTGACTAAATCTCAGGAGCGAGATGATGACTCTGATAACGAAAAGGTTAGCGACAGAATCAAAGAAGCAAGAGAATTAGCTAAAGAGGAAGCTAAGCAAACTCAGGAAACTTCAAAGAGATGGTTCCAGTTCTGGAAGAGAGAAGCTAAAGAAGTGGGGCAGAATAATGCTGACTCTGATGCTGAATAAGGATATTTTTATTTTTCTTTTTTTCCTTTAGTTTTGAGTTGGTTTTTTATACTCTCGAGCTTTCTAATTTTTATGAATGAAAGGTCTGAAAAGGGTAGGAAGGGTAGAGTAAATGGTAGAATTTTTGAGCTTAAAGTTAGAAAAGATTTGGAAAAAAAAGGGTGGGTTGTTGCGAAGTGGAGTAATAATGTTGAGTTAAACGAAGAAGATGGGGAGCTTATACCTGCAAAGCGAAAGTATAATCCTTTTACTAAATTTGCTTCTTTTGGAAATGGATTTCCTGACTTTATAACTTATAAGCTACTTGAATCGGGAAGTTATGAGGTTATCGGCGTGGAAGTTAAGTCAAGGGGTTATTTGGATAAAGAAGAGAGAATAAAATGTTCATGGCTTCTCAAGAATAAGATATTTAATAGTGTTTCAATTGCCAAGAAAGGTAAGCAAAGAGGAGAGATAATTTATGATAAGTTTAACACTGGCTGAAAATGCCTATAGACTATGGGTTGTATCATAAGTTATTTATAATGAAAAAATCTGTTATTTAAATGAGCCAAGATAAGAGATTCAAGGGGAAATTAAGCGATGATTATGACTTGTTTAGCAAAGTTTCTCTTCATGAAGATGAAATTCAAGAAACTGTAGCGATAGCAATAAAGGAATATTTCGCAAATAAAAATCAAGAAATTATAACAGTTTTGGAATTGGGAAGCGGCACCGGGCTTACAACTTCAGTTATATTAAACTCTGATAAGAGAACGATAGTTACTGCGGTAGATAATGAGAAATCTATGATGAATCAGATTAATGAAAAAATGAAGAAAGATATAGAAAAAGGTAGAGTCAAGCCAATAAGAGAAGATTGCTTAGAATATCTTAGAAATATTGATCAGGATAGCTTTGATGTTTTTGCTAGCGCTTGGACACTTCATAACTTTAACAAAGATTATAGAAAATTGGTTTTAGAAGAAATATACAGAGTCCTAAAGAAAGGGGGATTTTTCGTTAATGCAGACAAATATGCCTTAGATAATCCAGAAGAACAAAAGAAGGAATCTAAAACACATATTGCTCGATTTGCAGAGTTTGAAAGGCTAGGTAGACCTGATTTAAAAGAAAAATGGACTCAACACTATCTTGAAGATGAAAAGCCGGAAATAATTATGATTGAGGGAGAAGCAATATCGCAAATGGAAGAAATTGGCTTTATGAACATTAAGATTCCTTACAGAAAAAGTATAAATGCGACAATAACTGCAGAAAAACATTAACTTTTAAACTTAGGCACTTTTTTCTTTAGCTTGTATGTGTTAATTTATTGATTGTTTTGTAATGTATTCATAAGCGCTATATGCGGCAGTGCAACCTTCAGCAACGCCAGTTATGGCTTGTTTGAATGGTTTGTCTGCGACATCGCCTGCTGCGAAAATGCCTTCTATGTTTGTAGCGGAGGTTTTATGGTCAATTATTATCTCGCCCTTGTCATTGAGCTTGACGCCAAGTGGCCTGGCAAGATCAGAAAGGAAGATATGGCCTATTGCGACGAATACGCCATCTAGCACTAGCTCTTTTGAGCCATTATAAGATTTGTCAAGAATAACTTTTTCTACTTTTTTTGTGCCGATGATTTGAGTTATGTTAGTGTTGTTGATAATCTCTATTTTCTTATTTTGTTCTATTCTCTTTAAGTTAATTGGCTCTGCGCGAATCTTATCTTTACGATAGATTATGTAAACTTTTTTTACATGACCTGCAAGTAATAGAGCATCTTTTGCTGCGCTGTCCGAGCCCCCTACAACTGCAACGACTTTATTTTTGTATAATGGAGCATCACATAAGGCGCAATAGGCAACACCGCGATTTTCAAGCTCTTTTGAACCAGGGACTTCAAGCTTGCGCCATTTTGTGCCTGTTGCAAAGAGAATTGATTTTCCTTGATAAATTGAACTTGAGGTTTTTACGCTGAAGCTGGATTTACTTTTTGCTATTGATTCTACACGTTCGTCTTTTATGCTCACTAGGTCGTATGACTCTGCATGTTCACGAATTTTATCCGCAAGTTCCGTCCCTGTTAGCTTGATAAAACCAGGATAATTTTCGACGATATCGGTAGTTGTTATTACCCCTCCTAAAGCGAGTTCAGAGCTGAATGAACTGCCCAGACATATGGTCTTAAGGCCTAGACGAGCGGAATACATTGCGGCTGCAAGTCCAGTAACGCCTGCACCAATAATTATTGAATCGTAATTTTCTGCCATTTACTTTTTCCCCTTTAATACCCGGTCTAGTTTTTTATTTATCTCAGCCACATTTTTTTCTATTGAACGTACTCTGAATCCCAATTTTATTCTAATTATCGCCTGAATTATCATTATTACCATATAGATTATGAAGATTATACCTGCGGTTTTTGCTAAAGTTAGAATAAAAGATAAATCTGGAGAAAATGCTTGGAATATATTTTCGCTTAAAGCAGCGATAATTGAAGATGAATTTTCTGCCATCTAATCTTATGGATAATTAGGGTTAAAAATCTATTTGCCTTTGTTTTATATGGAAAAACTTGGGGCTATTTTTATATGTCTGGTTTTGACTTCTAGTTTTTATTTAGTTTATCAATTTGCAGAGAAAGATAAAGAGCAAGTTATGATCGTGAGAGTTATTGATGGAGATACTTTTGTTCTTGAAGATGGGAGAACTATAAGACTTTTAAATATAAATTCGCCTGAAAAAAAGACTTTTGCTGCGCAAGAAGCGACTGACTTTTTAGAAGAACTAGTTGGAAAGGATATTGAAATTGAAGTGACTGGTATGGAAAAATATGGGAGATTTTTAGCTAGAGCTTACGTACCGGAATATCTTAATCTTGAAATTGTAAATAGAGGTTTTGCGAGTATTTTTCTTGTTGATGATTCTGAAACTAGAAAATTTTACAAAACTCAAGAGAAAGCTATTCTTGAGGGAGTTGGAATGTGGAAACATTCTCAATATTTTGGTTGTTTAGATGCTGAAATTAATAAGAAAGATGAATTTGTTGATTTTGAGGTTAATTGTAAAAATAACTTGTTAAAATGGAGTGTGAAAGATGAAAGCACAAAGACTTACACTATTAAACGCTCGATTTCGGAAGATTTTATGCTTTATTCTTACGAGGGAGAGGACTCTGAAGCTAAAAGATTTTGGAATGAAGGGAATGTATGGAATAATGATAGAGATTCGATATTCGTGCGTGATGAGAAAGGAGAGTTGGTTTTTTATGAAAGTTACGGATACTAGATTATTTTTTCTGTTTTTCATGGTCATTATGCTTGCTAGCGGAGTTTTAGCAGAGAAAATTGTGCTCACTCATTCAGAAACTGAGGAAGAAATTACGCCTTATGGGTTCATAGTTTTGAATTTTCAATTTATCTTTGGAGCTTTTTGTCTTCTACTTGTGATTTTTATAATTTGGCGATTGCTCTAGAGGTTAGAAAGAATTTAAAAGGGGCTTGAACTGAAGGAAATATGGAAAAAATTGAATCAAGAATGATATTAGAGATTCTTGGTAGACCTGCTGAACATATAGTTGTTGCATTAAATGAGGTTATAGATAAAATCGGGAAAGAGCAAGGCGTTAAGCTAGTTAGCCGTAAAGTGCACGAGCCGAAGGCCTTGAAAGATACTAAAGATTTGTTCACTACTTTTGCGGAAATTGAGGTTGAATTTGATTCTGTTATAAATTGTTTCAGAATTGTATTCACTTATCTCCCGGCTAATGTTGAGATTATATCTCCTGAAACTTTTAAGATGAAAAATGACGATTTGAATACTCTTGTTAATGCTCTTGCGGCCAGATTGCATGATTATGATTCTATTGCGAAGAGACTCGTTGGGGAGCGAGAGATATTAATCAATAAGCTTAATGAAAAGAAAAAAGATGATAAACCTGCGGAAAAAATTTAACCCAAATCTTTTTCTGCTTTTGATACTTTTGAGCTAAATGCCGAACTAGATTTATTGGTTTTATAGTACCTGAATATTATCCATAATAAGCCTAATAATACGATTGTGCCTATAACATAGCCTAACCAAGAGTAACTTGATTCTGTTTTTGGCTCGCAAACGCTAATGCAACATTTGCTTTCGTCTAAAGATTCAATAGTATCTGTTGAACAGACTTTATCTGCAGAACAGGATATTCCAGATAATTCTGCGCAATAATATCCTTTTGTATTTGATATCAAGTCTGGGCTGGATACTTGAGATTGATTTTCCGTAAAAAGTATTTCAATTGGGAGTTCGTAAGTTTCATTGCCTAATTCAAATGAGATTGTATCTATTATTGCTTTGTCTCGCGATTTTGGCTCTATTTCAATTTCTAAAGAGCCATTTTCTTCTATTCCAATTTTTGCTGGTTTAATTGTGAACAGCTCGTCATTATAATTGAAAGATACGTCGGTTAAAGACTCGCCAAAATTTGTTATTCTGAATTTTATTGGAGTTCTATCTGAAATTAGATATGTTCCATAAATCTTTCTTGGTAGAAATTTGATTCGCTCGTATCTATCTGTTGAGCTTTCAGAGTTTGAATATACAAATATATCGTAGGTTCCGACTTTTAGCTTGTTTAGACCTTGTGGAAAATTGGAAAACTGGAAAGATATGCTGTTCTCTCCTGGAGAGAGGATTATGTTTTGATGATTTGGAATTGAAGTTTGGATTTCAGTATTTGCATTTGCAAAAGAGTTAATTATAATACTCGCTTGGGTTGAGCCTTCAAATAGAGCAGGACGGACGTTATAATCTGCATTTTCTGAAGTGGTAAATATTGGTATTTCTATATCTGAAATTTCTTGTGTTCCTTGCTGTACTACTTGGGCGTCTTTTATTATTAATGTGTAATTTGCCTCGTTTGATGGCGCTAGGCCATAAACATAATAGTCTCCGTTGAAGCGTTTAATTCCGTGTTCAAATGGAACTTCAACATTTATTCTTTTTAATATAACTTGCTCTTGTGATATTGAATTTTGTATTTGAATTGGGAGTTTGATTACGAAAGTTTCTTGTTGTTTTAATGTTATATTTAAGTCCAGAGATAGAGAGCTTGCAAAGGGCATAAGCAAAAATAGGGCTATGAAAAATAATCCTTTCATGGAATTATTATTGGAAAGAGGTTTATATGTATTGCGTTATTTCCCAATTTCTCTCAACTTCTTTAGAGTTTCTTCCATTTCTTTATCTAATCTAGAAGGCGCTCTTCTTTGAGGCTGTGACGATACTGGAGCATATGGTCTAGTTTGCGAGGGTAGCATTGGGGGGAATGGAGGTCTTCTTGTTATAACTTGGGAAGACTTTAGTCCGCCGCGGTTTCTGAATTTGAAATACCAAAGCTGAAGCTTCTTACGATAAACTATGGCCAATACTACTAAGACTATTAGCAGAAGAAGTAAAATTATCCAGCCGTAGCTGCTCCCTGAAGAGCTTTCTGTATCTTTTGCGAAACAGCAAACTTCGCTAGATAAAGAGCATTGATCTGAACTTTCATCTTCAAATTCAAGGTCACATGAACTTTGACAGAAACCTCCTGATGATGTACATTGGTCTTCGCTTGTAGTTGAAGGCTCGCAAACTCCAGTGCAACAGCTTCCGTCTGATGAAGGAAGTTCTGTGCTTGAGCAGCGCTCATTGGATGTACAAACTTGCCCAAGAAGCTGAGAGCAAGATTTTCTGCTTGACTCTAGAGAACAGCATTTTAGTGAGCCTGAACAAACATAATTGCCTAAAATTTCTCCGCCGCCATCAAGACATTCAAGAAGAGGGCTACATGAAAAACCTGCGGTTTGGCATTGTTCTATACTCCCTCCGCCCCCTATTGAACCTGAACGGGAGGAATCTGGAAATGCGCTATAAAGGACGAATGCCGTGTCTCTTATGTTATTGTTGTTCCAGCAGCCTTTTGGAGTTTGAATGCTTTGTAGATAGGACTTTGCATTGTCTGATTCTGTTGACTGGCGACCTTGTAAAGCTAATAGTGCTAGCGATGTATCGTAGAATTTATTGTAAGGAGTGGTTGGAGCTTCCCAGAACTTGCTCTGCTTCTGTGCTTGGACAAGAGTTGAATAATGGTCATCTGCATTTGTAAGTTTGAAGATGAAAGAACTTGGAAGAAGATTTTGATTCTCTGGAGCTAAAGCGAGAAGATATGGGATATAGGCAGAGATGTCGTCGCCAGCCTGTTGTAATGCAAGGGCTGCCCAAAGTGTTCCTTCATAATCGCAGGAGCTAGAGAGCTTGAAGCATTTTGCATTTACTTGTTCTATTGTTGTGCCTGAAGATGAAGCTGAATGTGTATCTGGAGAAATGAATATGGTTTCTATTCCTGACTTTTGATATACTAATGTGCTAATAAAATCTTGATTGCAAGAGATTTCAAATTTCTGTTCTAGACAGCTTGAGGAAATTTGGAGCCAGAAGCCTGAAGGAATTACAGAAAGACAACTTCCTGCATCGCCTGAAATTTTTTGATCTTCTCCTATGTTAATCGTCCTTGTTGTTGAGCCTTGCTTTATTGTGCATGTGCTTGAGATGTGATTTGAAATGTCAATCATCACAAACCAGCTAAGATCGCTCGTGGAGCCATTGCGCTCATAAAGATATTTTTTTATGTCATTAGTATTTTTGCCGATATGATCATAGGCCAATAAAACTTGGGCAGTTTCTTTTAGTTTACAGGATGATTTTGGCCAGCAATTTTTGTTTGAACGCTCGTCTTCAATTTTATCTCTAGTTTTTTGGCTTTCTCCGAGAGCTAGAGTGCTGAATATTGCTTCACTTAAAGAGAGAGAGGAAGAGGTTTTGTTACCTAGCTCTGATTCAAGGCATTGGTATGCTTTGTCTATTGAGTCGTCTGAAATATCTGCTGACGGGGAGGTTTGATTATCCGCCGCAAAAACTTGAGAGATAGATATCAAAAGAACTAATGTAAACAAAAAAACACCTTTTTTCATGTATATGTCTTAACTCTGCGATATTTAAAAAGGTTCTGTCAGTTATTTATTATCCTGGGTTGGGGAATATATCTTCTGCACTATTTTTCTCCTTACCTTAAGACTATTCGCCCATTTGGCGTAAGCGTTCCAACCTTGAAAACTTTCTAAAATTTTGTCTTTGGAAATTTTTCCATTTTTATAATCAGCGATTTTTGCAACCATCTTTCTGATATTTCTCTTTCTTAGAAGCCTGAAATAGTAAAAATTACGAAAACCTATGAAGTCAATACCTCTTGAAAGTTGAGTAATTTTTGATTTTTGAGGATGTAATTCTAACTTTAATTTATCTGCTAAAAATAGATTAATTTGTTCTTTCCAGATTTCAAGCTGTTCTTTGCTTTCATGTAAAATTACAAAATCATCAACATATCTTATGTAATATTTTACTTTCAGTGAGTGTTTGACAAAATAGTCCAACTCATTCAAATAGACATTTGCAAAGAATTGGCTTGTGAGATTGCCGAAAGGCATCCCCTTTGGCTCCAGCCAAAAAATTAACTCTCTCTCTCTCTCTTCGTTTCGGAGTTCGCAACAATTTTTTTGATTAGACCGATAATATTTTCATCTTTAATCTTTTTTGAGAGAATTTTGACTAGAATTTTATGGTTAACCTTTTCAAAATAATGTTTTATATCTGCTTTTAAACAATATCCTTTTATTTGGTTATGAGTGAAAGTTCCATTAGTTTTTCCGTTTTGAGAAATTTTTCTTACAAATTGTTCAAATCTCTTTAATGCAAATAAGTTGCATTTACCTTTTTGGTTTGCACATGAATCATAAATAAAAGTTGTACCGAAAATTGGTTCAATAATTTGAATTAGTGCGTGATGTACAATTCTGTCAGGAAAAGCTGATTTAGAGATTTTTCGGGTTTTAGGGTCTCGCAAAATAAAAGTTTTCAATTGCTCTGGTTTGTAAGTTAAATTTTCAAGCTCTTCTTTAAGCTTAGTAAGATTTTTTCTTAGAGAGGTTTCAAATTCAAGCACATAGTTTTTCTTTGTTTTGCCCTTTCGTGCATTTTTCCATGCAAGATTCAAGTTTTTAGGTGTGAAAATTTTTTTATAAAGGTTATTGTATGTTTTTGCCATATTTGGTCTTAGTGCTAGAGCCATTCCAAAAGCATAGCCGTTGTTGTCGTTCCAGTTGTTGCCATTGACGTTCAACCTGTTGCTGTCCGCGTTCCTGTTGGAATTCAAATCCGCAACCGGACTATGTAGCCTTTTGCTCTAAAGTAAAATCACCAATGCTTCATTGTTCGCTCTGCTCATTTTCGTTCCTTCATCGCTACCAAATGTTGCATCTGCATTTCATACCCTTACGAGCATAAGCAAAAGGCGTGTGGCCCTAGCGTGGTTTTATACCAAACTAAGACAAAATAATAGAGAAATCTCTTGTTAATAAGTGTTTACTAATTTTTTTGCGCAGCCGCTTCGCGGTCATCTAACACCCCAAAAGCACAGCCGCCGTCGACGTCGTACCAGTAGTCGCCAACGACGTCCAACCTGCCGCTGCCCGCGCCCCTGTCGGAATCCAAACCCGCAACCTTTAATATAGATTCTTTAGTAGGCTCAAAGGCATACACATTAACTCCTCTTGGATAATTCGTTTTGCAAGCAATTAGTTTTAGAATTTTGGTCTTCGGAGCATGCTCTAAAATCCTTGCTAGTCCGCCTTCTAAAAAGACATCTTGTTCTTGGACTCCTCTTTCAAAAGAAGCGTAATCTGCGAAGCCAAAGTCTCTTAAATTTTCTGAATTTTCTACTAAATAGACTTGTCCTTTGCCTGTTTTTATTGGAGAGATTCCATTTAGATATTGTTTAAGAATTGCTTCATTAGTTATTGGGTCGCCTTGCTCATCTTTCGGAGGATTAGCAAACACTCCTTCGTTTGTTCTTACTATCCATCCTGCTTGGAGCCATCTTGGGTCAAATATCTGAGGTTTAGCTCTATTTGCAAAATCGCATGATGCAACTAGAATAGATTCTCTTGTAGTTGGTGCTCTAAATGTTATTTCTTCTCCTGTTTCGGGATGTGAATAAAGTTTTTGCATTTCTTTAGCATTGTTACTAAAATACTCAGGACCGAAAGCTTTTGCACTTGCTATTCGGTTATGTTTTTTAATTAGTATTAGACTTCTTGGCGGAGCCTTTGGCTTTCCTGCTTCAATTATTTCGTATCCTGTTTCTGTCATACTTTATTTAGAAATAATCCCTATTTAAATCTTTCTATTATATTGTATCTTGGTAGTGGTAACTAAATATTATTGTTGTCCTGAAAACAAAGAAACCAGTGTTTTATCTATCTCTTTATCAATTAGCTGAAATTTTCTTTCATTCAAGAAAGTTCTTTTTGACAGCTCATCGTGAAGCCTTTTTTTAAGCAGAGCTTTAATTTCAGCTTTATCTTGCGTATTCCAATTATAATCGAGAGCTAGTTTTTCTGCTTGAATAAGATAATTCTGAGATTCTTTTTTGTACTTATCTGCATACATATCGCCACTATTTACGATAGAACCAATGCTGTGGGCTAAGGCTAAGGATAAGAATACTACTAAATTTTTTATTTTATCTTTTTTTGTCATGATTAAGAATAGCGTAAATTTCTGCAATTTCTTTTCTTAATATGTTTTGAAGCTCTTTCTGTGTTTTTTTGGCTAATTGATGGTCATTTTTCATAACGCTAAAAATTTTTTCTCCAATGGTTTCTTTAATCTCTAAATCTATGTTTTTTTGAGAATATTCTTTTCTTTCGAGAAAATGTTTTATTGATAATAGCTTTCTTAAAGAATCATAAAAAACCTTTCCAGAATCTAGAGGATATTTTGATAGGTCTTCTGGAAACATCAATAAATATTTTATGTGGTTTTCATCAATTATTATTGGGGGCATCTTTGGAATAGGCTTATTTGAAAGAGAATTATAGAGCATGCTTCTAACTAATGGAGAAATTTTTAACTGTTCAGATAGTTCTTTTTCATTAACGCAGATTAAATGCATTTTAAAATTAACTTCTTTTGTAATTATTGAATGAAATTTCTCTTCTAAATTTTTGATTTCAGAAACAATCATAACATCTATATCGTTATAGTCTAAGTCTTTTGTAAGAAAAGAGCCGAAAATAAAAACTTGCTTTATTTCGGGATATCTTGTAAGAACGGAGAAAATTTTCCTTGTTATTTCTTCTTTGAATGGACTCAATTTTTGCGTATTTTTTGAATAATAAAATTTTGAACCCTTCTCTAAAAGATTTACTTCAACAAGGTCTCCGACTTCAAAGTAAGGCATTTTATCTTTTGGTATGTAAATCTGATTAAACCTGCTCCCTCGTGAGATTACATGAGTAAAGGTCTGATTGTTCATAATACGGACTAAGTACGTACTATTTATAAGGTTTGTGGTATGTCTGAATAAATGAAATTAATAAGAATCTTAGTTTTTCTGCATGTGTCTTAATTTTCTCAAAACGTCTACAATTGGATTTTTCGTTTGTGGCTCTTTATCCAATAAATTGAGGTCTTTATAGAAACTTGCATTTGAATAATTTGGCGGGAGAATTTTGCGTTTTTGTCTAAAATTCCAATCTATCTGACTTTTTATGTACCCTTCTTTTAAGGGGATTTTATTTTTTTTGTTCCATTCATATATTTTTGCAACAATATAATCTTCTGGGAATTCAAGACAGCGTAAGAAAGTAAGAAGTATGAATAACCCTCTCTTTCTGCCGTCTGTTAAACCTTGGAGAAGTTTTTTTATTGCGGGAGGAAAATCTTTTTCAGAAACCCCTGAAAAATCTGCGCTTTGAGTGTATTCTGATTTCTTTTGATAAGATTTTTCTTCAAATTGCTTTTTTTCTTTATAGTATGCGAGGGCTGCGTTCAAAAGAAATAGGGCTTCATTTTCTTCTGCAACTGGATAAAAGTCCCTTATTATAACTTTTAGAGGGTCTGCGTCTCTTGGACTAAATTTATCTATTTCTTCTTTTTTTATCACAATACTTGCAAGAGCGGTTTTTTCATGAAGAGAGTATGGCATTCTGAATAGATGTCTTGGGGAAACAAGCACAAGGTCTAAAGAGCCTAACTTGTTGGCATCAAACTCTTCTTCGAATTTTGCTGACTGGTTAGAGCCTTTTTCATAGATTATTTTTTGGGGATTTGTGATATCTTGAGTTTTATTGAAAGAACTTGTTTTGCAGTTCTCGCAATAATAGTATTTCTTTCTTTCAATTTCTTCAAAGAAACCAGGACAAGTAGGGTCAGTGCATTTTAACTTGCGCTTTGTAGGTTGATAGTCTGGCCTTTCATATGGAGTATTGCAGCGGTTACATTCAAAGCGTACACTCTGTTTTTCTATTGATCTTGAGCCACATGAAGGGCACTTGGCTTCAAATAAATCGGATTTTGCAAGATTAGTCTTTCTTTGTAAGGCTTCAAAATTAACTCCCGTTTCAGAGACTAGACGATTATATTTTGGCTTTATTGAATGAGTAATATATTCGACAAGGGCTCTTGGCCACTCTGGAAAGGTTTTTCTTACTTCTTGACCGAGGTGAATTTCTGGAAATGCGCTTGAAGGAACTATTATATGGAAACCTTTATTGCCGGAGAATTTTATTCCATAAGAAAAGACTTTGTTTAATTCAAGAAATTCTATTACTAACTTTAGAGCAATTTTTGAATAATCTATATATGGGGAGTCTATATCTATTAGTAAGTCCCATCCGCTTCTTAATTCAGACATTTCATCTGGAGTCATTTCAGTAGTTAGTTTTAGGGGGTCAGACCATAATTCCTCAGAACCATGGAAAGAAGTTGCTCCGCGTGCAACAAGATTGGTTATATCATTTTCATAGCTTAACATATCTGGTCGCTTGCCGAAGCCTTCACCATAGCGTGGAACAACTTCACGATTTTTTGAAAATGATAATATTGCTTTTACAACCTTGGGATTTGAATAGTAAAGGTTTGTGATTTTATTTATTTTTTCGCTCATGGAAAATCCAACTTGGAGTATTATATATTGTTTGCTGTTGGCTTCTAACACTCAAACATCATAAAGCTTAAAAGTGATATATGCTCGGAGGTAATATGATGTTAAAATTGGATGACCCTAAGTTGTTTGCGAATATAATATCCATTATATCTGAGCTAGTTACGGAGGTAAGATTAAAGATTACAAAAGAGGGAATGGGGTTGGTTGCTATTGACCCTGCGAGCGTTGCTATGGCTTATTTCCATATTCCTGCAGAGCTATTCTCGATATTTGAAGTTGAAAAAGATGAAGTTTTGGGAATTAATTTAGATAATCTACATTCAGTCTTAAGAAGGTGCGGACTTGGGAGCTCATTGACTTTGGAAAAACATGAAAATACTTTGAGATTGGGAATTCATGATAAAATAAAGCGCGACTTTACCTTGGCGCTGATTAGCGTTGAAGGCGAAGATAGGGAGTTTCCAAAATGGGAATTTACAAGTGTGATAAAGATGGATGCTCAAGCTTTTGTTGAAGTAATTGAAGATTGTATGGTTGTTTCTGATGCATGTACATTTTTTGCAGAGCCAAATAAGTTCTCTGTTGAAGCGAGAGGATTAAATTCTGCAAGAGCTGAATTTTCAAGTGATGAAATTGAGATTTATTCTGATACTAGCTCCGCTCGTTTCTCGCTGGAATATTTGAGCAAGTTTGTTAAGGGAGCAAAGATAGCTTCAAGAGTTGAGATTAATTTTTCAGATAATAAACCGATGAGAATAAACTTCCCTTCTGGAAAAGTTATGTTGTCTTTTGTTCTTGCACCGAGAGTTGAGCAGGACGATTAATTTAAATATTATCAGAATTTAGCTTGTTATGCCTTTCTCAAGAATGATTAGGAACTCGGTTATTATCGGAATAATCCTTGCAATAGTCTTTCCTATTTTGTTTTTATTTTCAGATATTGATATTTTGTCAGAAGGTTTACTTTATTTGGGATTTTCTGCTTTAAGCATTTTAATATTTGGAGGATTTGGAGCATTTTTTGAATCTCCTATTGCTCTATTTTACTTAGTCTTGCATTTTGGAATATTTGTCTTGCTAAGCTTAGGAATTTCTTTTTTATATAATCATTTTAGAAAAAGTAAAGAAATTTCATTTTTACATCAAATTTTGGTTGCTTTCATTGTAACTTTAATTATATCTTTTTTAGTTGGACTAATTAGCTATTCTTTTTTGATTTAATACTTCGTAATACTTTTTAAGATAAAGTATATAAAGTATATTTTGTGTTATTTTATGTGAAAACTAGAGTTTCATTTACTATTGAAGAGGATTTAGATAAGAAGCTTGATGCTAAACTCAAGGATACAAAATATAGAAATAAGTCTCATTTGATTGAAATTGCTCTACGTAAATTTATTGAGGAGAAAAATGATTAAAAGAGGACAAGTAGTTATTTTTGTTATAATTGCGCTTTTGCTTATCGGAGCTTTGCTTTTATTTTTTACTCTGCGAAATTCCCCAAGTGTAGCGATTGGGGAAGAATTTTCTGCACAAGCTTTCTTAGGGCAATGTTTACGTCCTGAAATAGTGAAAAATGTTGATTCTCTTCTTGCTAAAGGCGGATTTGCTGAGCCGAATGATACAATTATTTACGATGATAAAAAAATAATTTATTTGTGTAAAAATATAAATTATTATGAAAAATGTATAATGCAACATCCAACTTATATTGATGAAGTCAGAAACGAACTTGAGCGAGAACTTGGGGATGAGATTACGAATTGTTTTACTCTTTTGAACGATGAATTGAATAGAAGAGGATTTAATGTATCTGAAAAAGAACTTGAGTATTCTGCTGTTCTAAAACAGGGCTCTGCTGAAATTTCTATTGACAAAGAACTTGTTTTATCAAAGGGAGAAACAAGCGAGAGTTTTGATAATTTTATTATTATCGCAAAAAGCCCTATTTATGAGCTTCTTGATGCTGCTCAAGAAATAGCTCGGCAAGAGGGACAGTTCTGTTATTTTGAAAACCTTGGATATAGTTTAATTTATCGGGATATAAGTATCGATAAAGATATCATGTCAGAAGCAACAAAGATTTATACACTTACCCATAAGGAAAGTGGGAAGAAACTGATGATTGCAATAAGGGGGTGTGCTATTCCAGCCGGACTATGAAATTAACTGCTTTATTTGAGATTGCGCTTCTAGTTGTTGCGATTGCTTCTTTTTCTTATATCATTGGCCAGTATGATGCTCAAATAGGAGAGATAGAAGAAGAGGGGAAATTTGTTAAGGCCGCTAGAGGAATAATAATAGGTTTACTTGATGATAATTTAGTTTCTGCGGCAGATGGTATTTGGACTTGTGCGCAAGATAAACAGGGAAGTGTTTGTCAAGAATATCCTGCAATTAATTGTAATGCAAATTGCAACGTTCCATGTTTTACTGGGAGAAGAGCTGACTTTGGGGATTGTCGCTTGGGAACTTGTATTGATAAAATAGAAGGAACTTGCTCTCCGCAGAGTCCAAAAAAACTTTGTGAATCCGGAAGTGGGGTGTGGAAAGCTGATGAGACTTCTGAGCTTGTTGAATGTAGAAGAGGATGCTGTCTTATTGGGGATGGAGCTCAATTTTTAACCGAAAAAAGTTGTCAGACTTCACAGGCGAGATTGGGGCTTGCGGGAGAATTTAGGCCCGTTGATAATGAACTTCAATGCCTTGCTTTAGCAAATAGGGAAGTTGAGGGGGCGTGTGTATTTGGCTTAGAAGAAGATAGAAGTTGTAAATTCATTAAAAAGGGAAGCTGTCTTGATCAGGGAGGACAATTCTTTGAGAATAAGCTATGTTCAAGTGCTGAATTGCAAACTGATTGTGAAAAACAAAAAAGAATTGGATGCTTTCCAGATAGAGATGAAGTCTATTGGTTTGATAGTTGTGGAAATCGCGAGAATATATATGATGCGAATAAAGATAAAAGTTGGAATAACGGTTTAATCTTGGCTAAAGGGGGCAGTTGTGAATTAGCCATAGGAAATAATTTGCTGGCTAGACAGGGAAGTTGTGGAAATTGTAATTATCTTTTAGGTAGTGTTTGTGGTGTGCCTAGAGCGCAGGATGAAAAGCCTTCTGCTGGAAATGCTGTATGTCGCGACTTAAATTGTATTGATGAAAAGGGAAATAAGAGAAAACATGGAGAGGCCTGGTGTGCTTTTGAAAGTCAAATTGGGATAGAAGGAACTGGTAATGCGCAGAGAAGTGTTGACGTGCCGGGAAGCACTCATTACAGAAAGGTTTGCTTTGAAGGGGAGATAAAAATTGAGCCTTGTCAGGGTTTTAGAAATGAAGTTTGCGTTGAATCTAGAGATGAAGTAGCTAAGTTTTCGCAGGCGCAATGTAGAGTTAATTTATGGCAGAAATGTCTTGAAGCAAATGGCGATAAGGATAAACTTGCTGATTGTGAGAAAACTACAGATTGTAAGATAAAAACTGTTGACTTAGGAAAAGGATTTAAGTTTGACAGATGCGTTCCTAAAACTCCACCTGGTTTTGATTTATTAGCTAACGCAGGAGGAGAAGTCTCAGAAGGTCTTTGTAGTCTTGGGACGCAGACTTGTACAGTAGTTTATCAGAAAAGCATTACCGGAAAATGGAAGTGTAAACAAAATTGCGATTGTAGAAAAGCAAAGTTTACGGAAACTATGAATAATCTTTGTATGAGTTTGGGAGATTGTGGGGCTAGTGTTAATGTTGCTGGAGAATTTACTGATGCAGGTTATAGTGTTAAGAAAGCGCCTAAGTTATCGCAGGCTTACATTGCCGCGCTGAAAACGCTAGCGACGCCAAAAGAGGGGCAGAAAGTTGCGCCTTTATCTGAAGCGGAAATTACGGCGCTCTTTAATTTGGACCCTTCACAATCATCAAGTTCAAAGCAAAGTAAAATTGGCGAATATCTTGGATATCTTGGCCTTGGAGCTACAGGCACTGCTTATGCTGCGGGGGCAATTCTTGGTCCTTCTGTAGGGCCTGGAGCGATAAGTTATACCTTTGGTCAATTTGGCGCTTGGGGAAATGCTCTCGGTTCTGTCGCAGCTGGGGCTGCAATAGGTTTTGTCATTGGAAAAGCTCTTGGATTAGAGGGGGATGCTTTGACGGCAGTTGTTTTAGCGAGCGCAATTACGGCGGTAGTAGTCACGCAATTTTTCAATGTTGCTCTATTAAGTTTTGCATTCCTTGCTTGGGTTGGAGGTGTTGGATTAGTAGTAGGTATTGGTCTTTTACTTATTGGAGTTGGTAAAACTAAGAAAGTAAAAGTTGAATTTACATGTAATCCTTGGCAACCGCCTAAAGGAGGAGCAAGTTGTGATAAATGTGGAAAAGATGGATTACCTTGTAATAAATATCAATGTCAAAGTCTCGGGCAGTTATGTGAGTTTGTAAACGAAGGGACAAAAGATGAAGCCTGTATAAATGTAAATCCAAATGATGTTCTTTCGCCGATAATAAAGCCATATCAAGACGCGCTTATTGGAGGTTTTAGTTATACTAATATCGGAGATAATGGATATACTTTGAAAGGGTCTGGAAGCGATGGATGTGTTCCTGCATACCAACAAGTTCGCTTTGGAATTTCTCTAAATGAAAGAGGAGCTTGTAAGATTGATAGCGTGAGAAAAGTGAATTTTGATGCTATGGAATTTAATTTTGGAGGAAGTAGTTTGTATAAATTTAATCATACACAAATTCTATTCCTTCCATCCCTTGATGCTCTTGCTCAAGCGCAAAGCGAGGGTGTTGTGCAAGATAATGAAGAGCCAATTGATACTGACTTGACAGTTGTTATTGATCCTACAAAGAGAAATGATTTTACTATTTATGCAAGATGTCAAGATAAATCGGGAAATAGTAACGTGAATGAATATGCTATTAACTTCTGTATTTCTGCTGCGCCAGATAGAACTGCGCCAATAATAAATGAATTCATTCCTGCTTCGCCAGGATATATTGCTTTTGGAGGAACTGGAAGAAATGTTACATTTTTTGTTAATGAGCCATCTGAATGTCGCTGGGCTAGCATTGATAGCGATTATGATTCAATGACTCAGCAAGCAATATGTAATAGCGACGTGGAAGATGTAACAATAAAAGGATTTGAATGCTCGACAAACTTGCCTGTTACGACTGATGTGAGTAATTACTATTTCAGATGTAAAGATCAACCTTGGCTGACTGGAAATGTGACTTTGGATAATGGAAAGACTAGAAATAAGAATGCACAAAGCGCTCTTTATGTTTTAAGAAAGACTGCTATTCCATTGACTATTGTTTCTATAAATCCAAATAATAAAACGATAAGTTCTGGCGGAATTCCGATTGTTGTTGACTTGGAAGTTCAAACTGCTGGAGGGCAAGGACCAAGATATTGCGAATTTAGTAGTGCGGGGCAGTTTGTAACCTTCTTTGAAAATTCTGGAGATAGACATAAACAGCCAGGATTACAATTTATTGAACAGAGAGCTTATGATATCCCTATTAGATGTAAAGATGAGGCAGGGAATGTTGCTAGTTCTTCTGCGAAATTTACAACATATATTGATAATCAAGGGCCAAGGATAACTAGGGCCTTTAGACAAAATGGATTGACTATTGTGACTAATGAAAATGCAAGATGCGCTTATAGCTTGAGAGATTGCACATTCTTATTTTCAAATGGAACTTTGCTGACTGGAAATGAACTTGTGCATAGCACTTCATTTAATATTACGGCGACACATTACGTTTCTTGCAGAGATAGATTTGATAATCCTGGAGCTTGTATAGCAGTCAGAGCAGGAGAATTTTGATGCGTAACTATTATAAACATTTGTCAGCTTCTAGAAAGATGAAAAGAGGACAGGTAGCAATTTTTGTGATAGTTGCTATTGTGCTTGTAGGATTTGTTCTAGCTCTTTTCTTTTTACCGCAAGCTCGTGTTCTGCTACCTGGGGGAGAATCTCAAGATCCTGGAAGTTTTATGCGTTCATGTTTGAAGTCTAAATTAGAAGAAGGATTGGGGAAGCTGGCTGAACAGGGAGGCTCTTTGAATCCGTCTCCTTCTACTTCTTATCAAGGAAAAGAAATTCAATATCTATGTTATACTGATGAAAATTATCTTCCTTGTATTGTGCAGAAACCGCTTCTTGTAAAAAGTTTTCAACAAGAACTTGAGAATTATGTTCGTTCAGATGTTAAAAGATGTGTCTCTGATTTAAAAAGCGATTATGAATCTAGAGGTTACACTGTAAGCTCGAGCAGTGGAGATTTTAACGTAAGCATAATTCCAGGAAGAATATCTCTTGAACTTGAAGAGGGAATTACGATAAGCAAGGAAACTACGCAAACTTTTAAGTCATTTTCAGCGACGCAAAGCAGCGAGCTTTACAACTTATTATTGATTGCTACGAGTATAGTGGATTTTGAATCTAAACTTGGAGATTCAGAAACAACTTTATATATACAATATTACCCTGAATTAAAGATAGAGAAAATGAGAAGAGATGCTGATAAAATTTATACTTTAACTAACGTGAATAGTGGAGAGAGCTTTACTTTTGCTACACGAAGTTTAGTCTGGCCTGCGGGCTTTGGAGGAGAGTTATCGTGAAGAAATTTATTTTTGCTTTGGGGTTTTTTACTTTGTTTATTTTTACTTTTAGTCTTTCTTCAGCCTTGACTGCAACGGTTTGTTGTGAGAAGACTAAACTTGGAGCTTTTTGTCAGAATGCTCCTGCTGAACAATGTGATTCTGCTTTTCAACAAGTGCAGACTAGTTGCGATTCAACAAGCTTTTGCAAGGCAGGAACTTGCTATGACTCTAGCGAGGGAACTTGCTTGGATAATACTCCACAAAGAGTATGCAATGCTAATGGCGGAGTTTGGAGTGCAGAGGCGCCAGCTCAATGTAACCTTGGATGTTGCGTTCTTGGAGACCAAGCTGCTTTTGTTTCGCTTGTGAGATGCAAAAGATTATCTTCTTTTCTTGGATTACAAACTAATTTTAATAGTGGAATTGGAAATGAAGTTTCTTGTATAGCTTCAGTTCAAGCACAAGATAAAGGGGCGTGTGTTTATGAGTTTGAATTTGAGAAAACCTGCAAGTTTACGACGAGAGCTGAATGTTCTGCAAGTACAGGAACAAGTAATGGAACTACTTCTGGAGGAAATTTTTATAAGGATAAATTATGCTCGGCTGAAGAACTTGGAACTATTTGTGGACCTTCACAGAAGACTACTTGCGCTCCTGGAAAAGATGAAGTCTATTTTGTTGATACTTGCGGAAATCCTGCGAATATTTATGACTCAAGTAAGGCAAGCGATAAAGAATATTGGACTAATGTAAAGCAAAAGAGTGAGAGTTGTGCTCCAAATAGCGCGAATGCTGGAAGTTCAAGCTGCGGAAATTGTAATTATCTTCTTGGAAGTTTTTGTAGAAGTGAAAGTGCCTCTAATGGGAGAGCTAGAATTGGGAACAATATTTGTGCTGATTTGAATTGTGTTGATGAAAATAATGTGGAAAGAAAACATGGAGAGTCTTGGTGTTTGAATGATGATAAGCAGACTGGAAAAGCAGCAAATAGTGTTGGAAGTAGATTCTTTAGAAGGATATGTATGAATGGGGAAGTCGTTACCGAACCTTGCGGAGATTTTAGAGCGCAAGAATGTGTTCAAGATGAGATTGAAACTTCTCTTGGTAAATTCTCACAGTCTGCTTGTCGTGTTAATAGATGGCAAGATTGCTTAGCTCAAACTGAAAAGCTAGATTGTGAAAATACGGATAGAAGAGACTGTATATGGAAAGCTGGGTTGGAATTGGCGAATGAAACTATAAATGGCGTTTGTGTTCCGGCTAATACTCCTGGACTGAATTTTTGGAATAGCGAAGAGACAAAGACAATTTGTGGACAGGGAAATAAAGCTTGCGTTGTGACTTATGAAAAAGGATTATTTGGGGGAGAGGAGTGTGTTGATAATTGTGAATGTCTTGAAACTGGATGGGAACAGAATTATGCTAACCTTTGTTCGTCTTTGGGAGATTGCGGGCCTAAATTGAATTGGGCTGGAAGTAAGGGATTCAAAGAAGGATACAAGAAGCAAATTGGCGGGGAAAAGCTCTTGAAAGAGCTTGGACTTGCTGAAGAATAGCGAAAAAAGAAAAGTTTATATACCCCTCGTAAGTAGTGTTTTTATGAGTAAGTTTAGTAGAAGTGCTAAAGTAGGAATTTCTGGATTATTGTTAGGCGGTGCTGTATCTTTGCAAGGTTGCGGAGAAATTATCGCTGGGTTGCTTATTTCAGAGGCCATTAATGGCCAAACTAGAGCATTAAATCAGAATGCTGCTCAAATGGCTAATACTCCTCAAGGTAACGTGCCAGCTTCAAACTATAATCAGAATTATCCAGTAGGAGTTCCTTCTCAAGCTTCTTTTGTTTGTAACTCTGTTTCTGATGAAAATAGGAATAATTTATTTGATAAATGGGAGATTTCTGGCGAAAAAAATAGTTTTTCTGCTCATGAAAATGTGAACTTGGGACTTAATGTCTCCGGACGTCAAGGACAAAATTTAATTGTTCGTATTTTTGATGTTTCAACTTTTAATAACGTAGATTCTACAAGAATTGGTAGTGTAATTACTAATCCTTCGGCTTTTGTATATACTTTGGAATCTGGTAAGTTAGGGAAGGGCAAATATAAGGCAGAATGGTATGCAGATAATAGAGAAATTTGTAGCTCTGTATTTTCAATAAATTAATTTTTCTTTCGTCTAAATCGGAAAATATAAATACTATTAATTAACTTTAAAGTGATGAAATTAGCTAATAGATTGGTCGCTGGGAGTGTTGGATTAGCTGGGATGTTGAATCTGACTGGATGTATCCCGTTTATGGCCGGATATATTGGTGGTTCGCTAGCAAACCCTAGAAATCCTGTTTATGTTCCAGTTCCTACGCCTGCTCCGCAACAGAATCCAACTGGATTTTCCATTAAGAATGGTTATTTTAGAGCGGAAGGAGAAACTCCTTTTAAAAAATGGATTGATGGTGCTAACGGGGGTTTGATTAATGGAATTATGGAAGGAAATGAATTTGTTAATTTTTATCCCGAAGTTGAAATTAATACGCAAGTTCAAGTCTATATTACGGCTCATTTAATTAACGCTAAAGGATCTACTCTTAATGGAGAGATGAGAACAGCAGAGGGCATCTTAGCGTATACTGCTTCTCCTTCTTTTGTTGGAGAGGATGGTGAAGTTCTCTTGCCTTGGCCAATTCAATTAAAAAAAATTGTGGAAGAGAGTCCTTCGGAGTCATATTCAACAAGAATGTATATGAACGGTAAATCTGTTGAAGAATTTAGATTTAAGAATACTAATTTTCAACAATTTCAACAAAGCAGTTTGCGTTTTGGTAATTAATAGTAAGAGAATATTTGGTCCTAAATAGAAAAATATAAATACTATCAATTCACTATAAAGTAATGAAAAAGTATAATAGGTTCGCAATAGGAAGTCTTGGATTAGCTGGAGTTTTAGCTATACAAGGTTGTGGACCTCTTCTTAATGCTGGTGGGCAGTCTGCAATTTATGCAGGAAACGCTGGAGTTGGTATTCCCTTATCTGCTTTAGGACAAGGCATTGGCGCGATTGAGGCAGGTAGAGCTTCTAGTTCAAATGTTAATGTGAATAATAATTTTAATGGAAATAGTCAATCGGATAATCGCAATAAAAATTATAGTGATGTTCCATATAAAATGCCTCCAAATCCTTATGAGCCTAAATATAGTGATGTTCCGTATAAGATGCCTGATAATAATCCTTATTATAAAAATGCAGATCATAATCCCTGACGTGCTCTGAGAATAATCTCTATAAAGATTAAAAATAAGATATTCTTGTTCCGCTACACAATATGTTTATAAGTATGTGTTCTTTTTTAGTTTTATGCTAAAGAGGGCGAATAATTTTGTTGTTTGTGCAACTTTATTTCAAGTAGCGCTTATCGTTTCATTTTCTATTGCGATTAGTTTCTTAATTGCACAAACAATTCCTTCTGTAATAGCAAATACTAGTCCAGCAGTAAGTGTAGTTCCTGTTAGTCATGTTCCAACTTATACCACTTCTTCAGGTCCGTATGTCTTTGACATTGATTTTGGAAAGGGATCTGTTCCAGTAAAATGGACAGGCACTAATCCAGAGACTGGCATTGCTAATGGAATTCTTGCTGATGGAACTCCTACTTCATGGAAATCTATTCCCAACTCTGAAATAGCACAGGCAGATATTACCAATAAGTTTTCTGCAGGACAACTTGATAATTGGGGTAAAACCACTTTAATTGGTGGAAAGTCTGTTGCTAATGTAGATTTTTTAGGAGATCCTAATAAATTTGGACTAGTTAGAGATGGACAACTTACCCCAGAAGGAATAGAAATCGCTGAAAAGGCTGGAATTAAAAACCCTGCAATTGACCCTACAGGAGCCATTGTTGGAAACGGAGAAAGTTATTCATATTCTCTTTTGGGATATCAAATAACTAGTAACTTCTTTTTGGGTCACCTTATTGAAGGGGCTTCGTGGGCATTGTTTGTTGTTGGGGCTATTCAGTTAGTTGGAGGAATTGCAGGACTTGATCCAAAATTAACTAATACATTAAGTATTGCTGCGGCTTCTGGAATAATTGGGGGTAAGGCGATTTACGGACTTTTTGGACAAGCAACTCCTGGTTTAAGTGGAAGCGGTGGAATTGCTGGGGCAGGAGCCCAAGTATTAAGTCCGTTGCAAGCAGGCCTCATCGGCATTGGCATCGCAGCTATCGTCTTCGTATTATTATATAAAGATGAAAAGAAAAAAGTTGTTACGCTACAATGCTTGCCGTGGGAAGCGCCACTTGGCGGATCTAAATGCGAGCAATGTAACGGAGATCCTCTAAAGCCGTGTTCTGAATATCGTTGTAAATCTCTTGGGCAGGCGTGCGAGATTGTTAATAAGGGAACTGCTGAAGAGAGATGTGTTTGGGTTGCGCGTAATGACGTGAGTAGCGCTACAATTGAACCTTGGGCTGAATCGCTTAAACCGTTGAATCAAGGCTTGAGATTTACTCCTGATAGCACAATAAGACCGCCAAATAGAGGAGTTAAGATTGTTAGCAATAAGGCTGGGGGATGCGTTATGCCTTTCACTCCACTTGAATTTGGAATAAGAACTAATGAGCCGACTCAATGTAAGATAGATACCGAGAGACCGAATGGAACTACTGCTTTTGATAGTATGCAATTTTACTTTGGAGATAGTAATTATTATGCATATAATCATACGCAAACTATGAGATTGCCTTCACCGAATGCTATTGCTGATGAGGCAGGATTAGAGCTTGAGAATAATGGGGCGTTTAATTATTTTGTAAGATGTAGAGATGCTAATGGTAACGAAAACGTTGATGATTTTGTAATAAACTTCTGCGTTGATAAAAGTCCTGATACTACTCCTCCTGTGATTGAGTCTACTTCGATAAATAGCGGAAGTCCCGTTGGTGCGGGAGTGCAGAATTTATCTTTGGGAGTTTATGTTAACGAACCTAGCCAATGTAAATGGAGTATTCAAGATAAGAACTATAATGATATGGAGAATACTATGAGTTGTGTAAGCAAGATTTATCAGCAGAATGCAAAACAGTTGTATCCTTGTGTGGCTAACTTGAATGGGATTAAAGATAGAGCGACGAATACTTTCTATTTCAGATGTAAAGATCAACCCTTGAAGAATGATAGTGAAAGAAATGTTAATAGCGAGAGTTATGTATTTATTCTAAAAGGCAGTCAGGCCCTAAATATTATTAAGACTTCTCCTAATTCGACGATAACTGGAAGTACTGATGTTGTGCCTGTTAATTTGAGCGTTGAAACTAGCAATGGGGCTGAAGAAGGCAAGGCAATATGTTACTTTAGTCCAACTGGAGTTGAGGGAAGTTATGTTTTGATGTTCCAGACTAATAGCTATAAACACACACAGATATTATCGTTGACTTCTGGAAATTACAATTATAGATTTAGATGTGTTGATGCTGGAGGAAATGCTGCTGAATCAAGTTCGAGCTTCAACGTCTTGACGGATAGGCAGGCGCCTTTTGTCACTAGAGTTTATCGTGAGGGAACTGATGCTCTAAAAGTTGTAACTAATGAAGACGCTGAATGCACTTACTCGACTACGAGCTGTAACTATAATTTTGCTGAAGGTCTTAAATTTATTTATAATCCTGTAACGACTAAGAATCAGCATTTTGCAAGATGGGAATCTAGCAAGACTTACTATATCAAATGTAAAGATGGATATGATAATCAGCCTGCACCAAATGCTTGTAGCGTTATCGCTAGTGCAACTAATGTTAAACAGAAATAGCGAAACCTTTAATTAGCTTTTTCTTCTTTTGCTAGTATGAGAAAGAGAGGTTTTGAAATGTCCTTTAACTTTATACTTTCAATAATAATAATTGCATTTATTATTGCAGCTGCAGGATATGCTGTAAGTCATTTTTTAAGTTTGAGAGATTGTGCTGAAGCGGGACTTTTTTATCAAGAGCTTAAAAGAGAGATAGATAAATCTTGGACTTCTGAAATTGCAAGTCAGACTTTTTCTTCGAGTGTGCCTTCTGGTATAGAGAGCATTTGTATTGGTAATGTTAGCACAAGCTCTGATTTGAAAGAGTATGATTCTTTGAAGAGATATAGACGGCAAGGGTATCTGCTTTTCTTCTATCCTGTTGAGAAAGCTTGCGGTCAGGCAGCATATAAATTGGAACATCTTGATTTGCAGACAACTGGAACACTCAAATGCTATCAAGTCAAGGAGGGCAAGGTGAACTTTGTTATTAGTAAAGATAGTGCGGCTTCTCTTGTTTCTATAAAATGAAGCGCGGACTTGAGGTAAGCTTTGCTTGGATTTTTGCAATAATTGTCGGGGCTTTTATTTTATTTCTCGCAGTCTATGGGGCTTTTAATTTTATTTCACAAGGAGAAGTGCAAACAAATACAGAGACTTCGGCACAACTTGTTGCACTCTTGAGCCCGGTTGAAACTAGAATTGAAAGTGGAAAATATTCTAAAATTGATTTTGGAAATGAAATTAGAGTGACGAATAAATGTAGTAGTCTTGGAACTTTTGGAGACCAAACTATCTCGACTCAAGGAAAATCTGGCTTTTCTGGGGGATGGACTGAATCAGGAGTTCCTATAAGGATGATTAATAAATATTTTTTCTCCGATTCTATTGAAGAAGGCAAGACTTTGCATATTTTTACTAAGCCTTTTTATTCGCCTTATAAAATTGGAGACTTAATTATCGCTAGTGCGGATAACTATTGTTTTGTGAATGCTCCTGAAGACATTGTTGATGATTTGAAATCTATGGGCTTACCTCATATCTCTTTTACTGACAAAATTAGCAAATGCGTTCAAAATGAGCGAGTTGTTTGCTTTTCGGGGACTTGTGAAATTAAAGTAGATTTAGCTAGAGGGGCTGTTGTAAAAAATGGGAAAATTGCTTATTATGTTGAAGATGAAAATAACGCAATATTTTATGCGGCAATATTTTCGGACTTGGTGATTTACGAATGTCAAATAAAGAGATTGATGAAGAGAAATGCTGAACTAGCGGAACTCTATGCAAGGAAAGCTGAATTTTTACAAGGTAGCGGATGCTCGAGCAACCTTGCGCAAGAATTAAGAGCTTATTCAAACTTCGCGGGTTCTATAACTGGCTCGGGAGCACTTGGTAGCATAATGCAGGAGGCAGAAAGACTTGGAGATGAAAATGAAGTCCTTAGCTGTAGATTATTCTAGAGGGCAGTTGAAAATACAGCAGATGGCTTTTGTACTAGTCGCCTTAATGATATTATTTGGAATTGTTATTATATTTTACGTTTCAATAAAAACTGCCTCGCTTAAAAGTAGCGCTGAGGATATAGGAGATTTGAGATCTAGAGAGCTTGCTCGCAAACTTGCTGGAAGTCCTGAATTTATTTATCCTTCTGGAGAGTGTGCCGCGTGTATTGATTTTGATAAAGTATTCGTGCTTAAGGAGAAAGCGCAATCTGGAGAGTATAGCTCATTTTGGGCATCTCCACTTATTCAAGTAAGAAAGTTGGGATATGGGGAAGATTGTAATAGGCAAAACTACCCGAATTGTGGAGTTATAACGCTTAGTAACACGAGCGATGATTTTAGCTCTGTAAGTTCTTTTGTAACTTTATGTCATTATGACTCTGCTATAAATGCTGAAAGATGTGAATTGGGTAAGATTGTTTTGGGGGTTAAAAGGCAATGAAAAGAGGGCAAGAAGAGATAATTGGATTTGTTGCCATAGTAATTTTGCTTGCAGTAATTTTTCTTGTTTTTCTTGTGATATCATTTAGAAGCCCGGTTGAGGATATAAGAGAAAATAGTGAGGCGTATTACTTCTTATCAAGTGTCATGGAAGTTACAAGTAACTGCACTCGAGGACTTGATAATCAAGCTCTGAAGATAGCGGAACTTGCAAGTTCTTGTAGGCAAAATGATAAGTGTAACAATGACTTGGGCTCATGTGATGTGCTGAACATGACGTTAAATTATCTTGTTCAAGAAGGATTCAGACCTGGAGAAGATAGCGTGACTAAAGGGTATGTTTTAAAGACTAGATATGTTAGTAATTTAAGTTCTGGGCAAACTGGACAGGATATTTCATCTATTAGCTCCGGAGTGTGTGGAAATTCTTTTAGCGGGGCTAGTTATTCAGTGCCAGATTATCCTGGGGTAATTACTTTTGAGTTAAAACTTTGCTCTTAAATTTTAATTTCTATATGTACTGTATCTGCTAAAATTGAAGGTTTAAGACGAGTTCTTTTTCCAGTGCCTTCTTTTTTTAACTCTATAAATCCGAAGCGTTCTAGAAGTTTTACATCTTCGTATACTGACTTAAAGTTTCTTGAGACTAATTTAGCTAGCGCATAAACTGAAGATGGCTTCTTTGCTTTTATTGTATGTAGTATTCTCGCTTTCTCATTTGAAAGTAGTTTCCTTAATGCTGAAAGTCCTTCGAAATCATATGGACTTTCATTGCCGAACATCTTGAAGAATGTTGAAAATGTTCCTTTGTCGTCGGTGATTGTTATCTCTCTAACTTTAGTTTTTGTGGCCATTTTTATCTATACTTATAATACCATATATCTTATAAATGTTGTTATTTTATATATGTTATTATCTGAATATATTACCCCTATACCATATATATGCCATATAACCATTTGAACGCGAGTGTCACTTACGCGAGTAATAGCAAAAGGTTTATAAAGGAATGATAGAGATTTGTCGGTAGCGAAGATAAAATGCGAATTTTATAAGAAAGGTTTTTAAAGGCCGATTAACTGGGTGATATACTCTAGAAAGCTTAGTACTAGAGAAACTCTATGATAAGTAGAGTCACTTGACGGGCTTCACAGCCTCCTCTATGGGGGGTCCTGCGGGACTGTTAAGGGTACAAAGCTGAAAGGGGGTTAGAAAAAAGAAAATGTTTAAATTTAAAAAAATTGCGTCTGTTATGGCATCAACTGCCTTAATGTTATCAACTGTTGGACTAGCACTTGCTGCAAATTATCCTCAACCTTTCGAGAGTGCGGGTACTGCTGCAGTAGTCTGGGGAACCAATGCTGATAGCTCTGACATCGCTGCTGCTGCTAGTATTGCAACTGGTTTGCAATCTGCACTAGGTGATGGAGGAAGTACAACGACGACAACTATAACTGGCGAAGCATTCCCATTATTTACTAGTGGAACTGAAATTTATTTGAACGATACACTTAACGTTGCTAGAACAACTGTAACTGATGATAACCTTCCTACAATCTTGGAGGATGGAGACTTTTCAGGTAATGTTGATGCGGAATACACACAAACTATTGTGATTCCAAGTAATAGCCGTGTTTTGTTCGGACAACAGCCTAGTAGTAATGATGATCCTACGGTTTTTGTAAATCTTGGAACTAGCTCAACTGCTATTGTTTATAATACAACAATAACTTTTGATAGAGCGGTTAACTTGACTCATGCAGATTCTGAAGGAGAGGCATTAAACTTGTTTGGAACTGAATGGACAATCGGAGCAGACACTGATGGAGATACAATTGTATTGTATCAATCTTCAGAGCGTATAGCTCTTTCCTTAGGCGGAAGTAGTCCTAATCCTTCTGCAACTGTTGAAGTTGAAGGCAATAGTTATACTATTGAACTTGTTTCTGCTAGCGATTCTGATGCAACTATTAGGGTAACTGATAGTAGTGGAGGTACGCAAAGCAAAGAAATCAATGAGGATGATTCAAAGCAAATAAATGGAATAGAAGTTTCTGTTTCATATGCTGATGAATCTGATGCGACTGGAACTGTTTCTGCTGAAGTTACTGTAGGTAGTCAAAAGATTATCTTGGAAACTGGGCAGGCGGTTAAAGTTGGTTCTGATGAAGAATCTCTTGATGGAACTCTTGTTAGCTTTAATGGTGGAACTGTTGGAGCAATGACTAAATTAGTTATCCAAACTTTCTCAGATGATACTGATGAAGATGCTCTTATTACTGGAGGCACTTTTGCAGACCCTACATGGGGATCTTTTATCATGCAATTCACAGAGACTAGCTCTGATTTGGATGATGAAGGAAGAGATATGATTACTGTTTCAGCTAATGGTGACGATGAAATGAAAATTTCATTCACGGACCATCGAAGTGATACAAATTCATTCGTTTGGCTTAATAACCAATCTCAAACTATGAGGCTTGCTAATAGCAATGATGGTAAGGAACTTCTAAAAGTTGCAGAAGGAACTGCTTTAAACAGGTCTATGTTCGCAGTTGTTGGAAATCAGGATGAGGGAACTTTGGTTCGCTTGAAGACTGTTTCCAATAGTAGCGGAGATACTAATGACGATATTGTTTTTGAGAATGTCTTTGACACATCAACAACATATAAAGCGTCTATAACTAGCGAGGGAGCTGGAACTATTGATATAGGTGGTCAAACATTTGCTGTATCATATGTTGGAGCTTCAACTTCTCCACAAGACATAGTTGTCAGGTTAAATTATCCTGATACTACTGACTCTGGAAATATTGTTCTTTATCCTACGATAGAGACAGACAAGGGGGCCAAGGTATCATTCTATGAACCTTTGACCATGAACTTGACTGCAGGATCTACAAGCGCGACTGTCGGATCTGTTAATGCGGCTATGCAGAATTATACTGTTGTTAATTCTGGAACGACAAATATCACTGGATTATTATTCCCTGATGGAGATAACTATAACACAGCAACTGCTGTGTCATACTACCTTGGAGGGGGAGTTAACGCTAACGGTAACGTTACAGTGGGTGGCGTTTCTTTGAATGCGACAATAAACTCTACACAGGGCCCAACAAGCACGACAATCACTTCAGGTAGACTTACCTATAACGTGACTATTTCGGGTCATAACACAGTTACTGTGTTCTTACTCGATCCAGTTAATGGAGGAAATATTGTTACTCCTTCTGTTGTTATTTGGGAAGAAACTGAAGATAGAACTGACAATGAAGAAGCTCTTGTAGTTACACTTACTGGTGGAGGAACAAGTGCATCTGAAACAGAGGTTGATACCGTTGTTTCAACTGCTACTACCCCTGGAACCACAACTGGAAATGGAAATAGCTATACCACATTAGAATCTAACGATGATTTGTCTCAAATTTTGACCTTGTATGGAACACTTGTCACACTTGACAATCCTACAAGCGGACAAAAGAGTGCGAAATTATCATATCCTGACGATCAAGTTCAGGCAATGGTATACTTCACTGAGGCAACTGCTTCGGTAGGTGATGGTGCTACAAACACTGGCGTTGTTACAATCAGAGACTCGGAAGCAAGCACATATTCCTCAAGGAATATGGTTGTTGTTGGAGGAAGCTGCGTAAACACTGTAGCTGCTCAATTATTGGGCTCAAGTTGCGGATCAAGCTTTACAAGCAGTACTGGAGCAGGTTCTGGTGAGTATATCATCGAGACCTTCACTTCACCTTTCTCAAGCAGCAAAGTTGCTGTACTTGTGGCTGGTTACAATGCTGATGACACTGAGAATGCCGCTACATACCTAAGAACACAGACTGTTGACACAACTGTCGGCAAGAAGTACAAAGGTACAACCGGAACTCAGGCGATACTTCAAACTGTTTAAGGATAGTAATATTATTTTTTTCTTTTTTTTTCTTTTTTTTATCTCCTGCTGTCAAGCTTCGGAGAAAAATATTCATTATTTTAGACATACATTAAATTTTTAAAAGGTAATTTGTTTTACCCTTTATGAGAGCAATTGAAAGTTTTGAAGTGAGAGAGAAAAGAAGCAAAAGGAATAGACTGATTATGGGCGTTCTTCTTATTGGCCTTATGGTGCTAAGTACAGCGGGTTACGCTTTTTATGGCGTGACTGATGCATCCGATTCTAATGTTTCAAGTGGGGGAATAAGATATGACGGAAGCTATTGGATATTTCCCTCAAGTTACTCGGATTTATATCTTTTTAATGACCCAACGAATATTGTTAAAGTTAATCTGAATAATAGGGCTTTGAACTATGGGGGAAAGATCTTGTATATTGATTCTGAAGATAGCTTCGTTAGAGAGCATTTGGCTCTTAACTTGGGGACTTATTTTAATGGAGTTTATGAGGCATGTTATGGTCCTTGCTTGAGAGACTTGCCTGAAAAAGATTGTAGTGAACCAATAATAATCTATCGAGATAGCTCAGAGAACTCTATAAGGCAGGAACAGAATTGCTTTTTCATTAACGGAGATACAGGAGAGGTGGATAAGTTCATATTGAGCTTTACGCAATAAAAATACTTAAGATTTTTAAACCATGAATGAGGGAATAATAGATGACTGAAGACACTAAAATAGAAACTAAAGGAGAGAAAAAGAAGGAGAGAAAAATTGAGCATGAAATAATGTGGATAGTGGGTTTTGCAGTTGTGCTAGTGCTTATTTTTTTGGGAACTCAGCAGATTGTAAAATGGAATACTCAATTTGATTATGAGGGGCTGCATTTTACTAAAACTAAAATAGGGAAAATTCCATTATATCATTATTATTATAACTTTGTTGATTCACAAGAAAATACTATAAGATATAATATGTATTTAAGAACAGATCCTAGAAAGAATGATATTCCTATTGATAGACCAGTGTTGATGACTACTAAACTCGCTTATGTTGCACTTGATTTAACGAGTGATTTGGAGGGATGTTCTGATAGTAATCTTGCCGTCGGAGATTTTGCTTTATTTTTGCAACAGAATCAATTTGCCGTCAAGTCAGGTATTACTAATGAAAGTCTCGCGGACGAACTTGGGAAGGATTATGTTACGTGTGAGCTTAAAGATACTGTTGAGGTTTTTGAAATAACTAGAGGTGAAGAAACTAGAATTGAATCTGAAGGTTTATGTACTAAAATTATTGTTGGTCCAGATTGCGAGATATTAAATGCTATAGAAAAGCTTAAAGTTTCAATAGTCTCTGATGCTCGTTCTAGAGCTCAAGGTCTTATTGGGTAGCGTTTGCGTATCGTTCTATAAAGGAAGATTATTGGAATTAAAGCAATTATTAGTACAATTAATATCTCGCTGATGTAATCTTTAATTAATAATAAATTATTTCCAAAGAGTATGCCTAGATAAATTAATAATGCGCTCCAGAGTCCCGCGCCTATGGCTGTAAAAAGACTAAACTTGAATAAATTCATCCTAGTAAAACCTGCTGGGAGCGAGACGAAAGAGCGAAATGCTGGAATTAGACGACCAATTAAAGTGGTTATCTCACCATGATTATCAAAAAACTTTTCTGCGGTTGTTATATGCTCATGTTTGATGAAGAATATTTTTTCATATTTGAATAGAAGTTTATTTACTGCTCGCCTGCCTAGATGCCAGGCAAGAGAATAGTTTATTAGTGCGCCCGCGACGCTACCAAGAATGGCCATTAAAAGGACTAAAGTAAAAGATAACTGGCCTTGCGAGACCAAAACGCCAGCGGGAACTAATATTATTTCCGCTGGAAAGGGAATTATTGTGCTTTCAATAGTCATAAGAATAAATATTCCAAAGTAGCCCAAAGAACCTACGAGCGAAATCATGAGGTTTACAAATTGTTCTAATATCGCATTAAGCATAATTTATCTAATTAAACGTGCTATAAAAACTTGCTCTCGACTAAAAGAGATTTTATATCGCTGTAAATAGGAATCTCTTTTATTTTTAATAGATATATATTCGCAAACCAAAGAAGAACTACGAAGATTGTGCTACCAATATACCAAGTCCATAGATGTGTAAAGTCAAAATACTTGAAACCTTTATAGAAGAAAATGCCGAAAACTATTATTCTTGCTACATTTACTAGATAGAAAGAAAAGAGAAGAAAAACTAGACTCTTTAGTCTTTTAGCTAAACTCATGGGAGTTGTTAAATTTAATATTAAGAGGAAATAATATGCAGAGCCTGCGATACAAGCATCGACTATATGTGCAAAATAGCCTTTGAAGCCAATTACATTACCTCCATAGAGAGTTGCATCATAGAGATAATCGAATGCGTAGAAGACTGGATAGACCGTTAGAGGAGTGGCTATCGTGTATATTATCGCGATGTTTATCCCTAGAATAAGAAGGATAATATAACGAATTGATAGAGAAACTGATTGATTATAGTCCATTAAAGGTATAAAAAATTGAACTATAAATTGTTATCTATGAAGATTTATCTTTTAGCAAGTCTTATTGCTACAACGATAACAAGTATCAATAGTATTACATTGATAGCCCCGATTATCCAGATAAGATTGTTTCCGCCAAAGTCAAACGATAAGCTCTTACTTGTAACATCGACTTCAACTTCTTGTCTGTCAACAGAGCCATTTGAATCTGTTTCAATGAAGAAGCTTTGTGTTCCGTCTGCATCTTCATCTACATTGAACACGATTGTTACTTCAGCTGATTCGCCAGCATCAAGATTCAATAATCTCTCTGATACGTCGTCTAATGAAGCCCAGTCTTCATAACCGCTTAAAGCTATAATGAAAGTTCCATCGCTATCGCCAGTATTTCTAACTCTTGCAGTGATAGTCAATTGTTCTCCTGCTTTTGCATCTGAATCAAGAGATGCTGTTATGCTTGCTGAACCGCTATCTACATTACCAGGATTTCCAGTATTATCTGGAGAACAACCGATAACTTTCAAAGTTCCTAAGAACTTATCTTCAGATTCAACATCGTAATCATCGCTATTGTCGTCATAGTCGTAGAATGTTGTGAACTCAAGATTATAGTTTCCATCGGTAGCGCTATCAGGGATTTCAAAGTTGAACTCTAGAGTTTTATCATCGCCTTCATCAAGATCTTCTCTTATTACAAAGTCTTGACTTATGCCTAGTTGAGCGTTTCTCATTTGAATTTTAACTTGATCTTCATTCTGGCTTCCGATATTGAATACCGTGAAAGCTCCGCTTATTGTTTCTCCACATGTTGCTTGAGCTGGTAGCTCTATATCATCAACTACTATTGTTTTTTCGTCATCTGTTTCTTTCTTTACAGAGATACTTGTGAAAACTTTTCCTTGGAATTCATCTGAACAATCTCTTGCTTGGCCAGTATCATCACTATATGCTTTGAATGCTAGCTTGTAGTTTCCTGAATCAAAATCTGCAGGAACTTTGAATTCGAAAGAGACTGTGTCGTCATCGTCATCGCCAAGATTACCAAGATCTGCTTCTTCTTCATCAGAACTTGTGAAATCAAGATCATTAACAACATTTCTTCCTGCGCTATCGAATAAGCCCATTTCTACAATAACGTCATCAATGTCGTCATTTCCGTTGTTTTCAACATCAACATCAATAGATAAAACATCAAGAGGCATCCATTCCTCATCTTTATCTCCGCTATTGCTAACATCAACATCTTTGATTGAAAGATTTGCGCCAGCTGGTCCGTTTGAACAGAATCCAGTTTGGAAATTAAGAGTTACTATCTTTGTAAAAGGAGCGCTTCCTGCATTTGAAATTCCAGTTATATTAAGTGTTCTTGAGAATTCTGAAACTGGAAAGCTTGTTAAATCGCTTCCTGTTAAGGTAATATTATATCTAAGACTTGTAGCCACATTATCTGCTGAACCGATTGGAGTTACTGCAAGATTGATTGTTTTTCCATCAAGAGTTTGACTTGAACCGCCAATTAAAGTAGCTGTGAAGTTTGTAACTTCTCCAGTGTTATCTACTTGAAGAGTAGTGCCTTTCTTTGTTACAGCAACAGAATCTGGAGCAGTAAATACAACTGCAGCGAAAACTAGACTTGATAATAGAACTGCTGTAATCAAAAATGCTGAAAGTAATTTCATATTCATTTTGTGTTGTAACTCTGCAATTACTATGGTATTTAAACTTTTCTATTATAGAGAAGATACTAGATTTTGAGAGTTTAGGCAATTATATATACTTTAGTCGTCTCTATTTTTTATGGCTTTGAAAGCGAGAGAAAATCTTTTTAGTGCTTGGGCTTTACTTGTTGGAGTTGTTATTGCGCTTATTGGAGGCATTTTACTTAGTTTTGGAGGACAGGCGAATCCATTCATCTTGGGGGTTCTTCTTGTGCTTGGGCTACTACTAGGATTCTTTGTTGAAATCAATCAGCATGAGGCTAGTACATTCATGCTTGCTTCGCTTTCTCTTGTGATAGTGAGCTTTGCAGGGCAACAGGGCATTGCTAATATTCAATTTGGAGAGATTGCATTGGGTAATATTATAGCTTCAACACTATCCGGATTGCTTGTAATGCTTGTGCCTGCGACGATTGTAGTTGCTATAAGAAGTATATTTTTGATTGCTAGGCGATAAAGTTACCCTGCGCTAAATTTGTAAATATTTCCTTGCAGTAACCCTGAAAGAACTTCAAGTTCCCATTTTTTATTAATGCCTTCTTCCCAGGAATCGTACTCTTTAGAATAGGAAACTTCAACGCCAGCAAGTGATGCTTGATAAGGGAGAACTTCAAAGTCAGATTTTGTTTTTATTGGTAAATCAACCAGATGATTGGTCTCGCCAGATTTAATATTTAAGGTAACTAAACTCTCCATATCAGTTCGGTGACCTCCAGGCCTTCCACGAGTTAGAGAGATTACTTTTCCTCTTGTTCTGAAATTACTATCTGAATGTAGGGGTTCCATCATTCTTTTTTCCTAAACGTAAGGATATATAAATGTTATCATTTAATAATGATTATCTTTATTCAATTTAAAAAAATCTAAAAATAAGAACTAATAGTCTTCTAAAGGATTAACTTTCTTCTCTGGAGCTAAAGCTTTGTGAACTTCAGCGAATTGAGGAGTAGCGATTATTGTGTTTTCTCCGAAGCCTGCGATTGAGCCTTCAAGAGCTTCAATTGTCTTCTTGATTTTAGCGATTGCACGCTTTAGCTCTACAATATCCTTAGATTTTAGAGGTTTTATATCAATTATAGCTATTGTATAGCCTTCTCTTAGTGAATTTAGAATTTCATTGATATCGTCATACTGCTTTAACGAGAAAGGACGAACGATTACTTTGTTCTTTGACTCTTGAGCTTGAGTAACGTCAATTTCAAGGTAGTCTTCCGAAGGTCTTGAACCTCCGAACACGCTCTTTAAGTTAAATGCCATGTCGTATTATAGAGCATCAGTATATAAATATTATCGTTCTGAATTCGTAACTTTATAGGATATAATTAAAAAATTATTTTTCTAATTTATCGGAGACTTTTCTATTTCTCGACGGATATCTTCAGATTTTTTTTCAAGAATTTTTTGTTGTTTTTCAAAACTTTGCATTTTAGTCTCAACTATAGTCTTTTTTTTCTGTAAATCCTCAAGAACTTTCTTCTTATCTGCTCTTATCATTACTGAACTAACTACTTGATAGACCTCTCCGGTTGATGATTTGACTTCTCCTAGTGCAGTATTGAGTTCATTTAGCTCCATTTCTGAAGTTTGGAACTGCATTAAGATAGCTTGAAGATTTTGTTCTATAATTCCTAATTCTTGTATGTGCCTTGATGGGTTCATAGAGCTTTTACCTTTACAATGTGCTTTCTAGGTTTAAAGAATATTTTTGAATTGCAATGTGGACAGACAAATCTTTTTTCTAATATCTTATTAGTTATTCCTTTGCCGCACTTGAAACATTTGTATTGAGCCATTTTGTTATTTTGTGTTATAGGTTTTTAAGTCTGTCTATTGAGCATGTAAGCATGTCCTGCAAAACGCTTTCCGCATCTTCTACATGACCAAATTCCAACAGATTCGCGCTTTGCGCCTGGGCGATTGCAGTAAGGACAAGTTTGCTTTTTTCTTTGTAAAGCTTCTACTTGGTTTAATCTGTTACGAACGTTAGTGCCTGCGCGAACTCCAAATCTTCCTGCTGCTTTTGTCTTCTTTAATTTTGAACCCATATTTACTTTCAATCTATATGGTTTTTAAATTATGCGGTTTGTATGGATTCAAAATTAAGTTATGAGATGGGAAATAATTTGAGCTACTTTTTATAGAATCAAATCTGGTCATATTTTATCTCTTTTATTAAAAAATATTCTATTAGTATCAAAAGTAGAATAAAAGATATCATTTTCCACAAAGTAAAATTATTATTAAGACTATTAAGAAATGCTCCTATAATCCCTCCGATGATAGAAGATGTAATAATTAATCTTGCTTTTCTCCTTTCTTTGTTCATCTTATTTAATAAATTTAATGTTTACCTATTTATTATCCTTTCTTTCATTCTAGTATCTAAATCTTTAAATTGTCCCCAAGGGCTATGGTCTTGATGGTTGAGATTGATGAAAAGTGGTTTGATGGATGGCCTAAAGATAAATTCACACTTTATCTTGCTCATGCTTCTGCAAGTCGTCAACTTGTGAGACAATGGGAACTTGCATTTGAGGCAAAACATCCTGAAATCGCTCTTGTAAATCCTTTTTATGATGTTGGGGGTCCTGGAGGAAGAGAGGACGTTAAGATTGCTGATATGGGAGGATCGCCGATAATTCATAATAATCAGCACATACTTGTAGTTGAGAGAGATAAAGAAGTAATTAGAAGATGCTTTGGAATACTTGCTGTTCTCGATAAGAGTTTTACTATTGGTGCTCCACAAGAGATAGTATATGCACATATGTGGAATAAAAGACCGAGAATTTGCGTTTGCACTAATGGGCTTCATACTAATCCTTGGTTATTATTCCATGCTGAAAAAGAATTTGTGTTTGCTTCTTTTGAAGAACTTGATGCTAGAATAAATGAGATTGTTGCGAAGTTTAAAATTTAGTTTCTTAAATAATTTTTAATTCTATTAGCGTATTTTATTATCTTTTCTCCGATAGTTTGAGATGAGCGAAATTCTTCTATTCTTTGGAACATATCATCCAAATCTCTTCTTGTTAGAACTTTTCCTGCTCTGTAAAGATAGTCATCGGAAGTTCGAGCACATTCGCAACCAAAATCATCAGCAGACATAATATTAGAAATTTTTTTACTATAAATAATTATGGGGATACCCGGATTTGAACCGGGGCCGCGACTTCCCAAAAGTCGAATCCTAACCGAGCTAGACTATATCCCCAATTGCTTTAAGCGGTTTTATATCATTAATAAACTTTGGCACTTCATTTTTCCGATACAAACACACATTCTTTTTGTTTGCACTCACAAAATGATAGCCGAGATGAAGCGCTAAGTCTCTAAATTCTTCAAGTAATCTACGATTAAAATTAGTAAATTTGACATATCGTTGCTTTTCTCTTTTGCAGACATAGATACACCCGTCTGTATCAATAAGGCCTCGTATGCATCGTTTTGCATATATTTCTTTGCTCTTTATCCAATCTGGAATTCCGACATTGTTTTTGATTTTATCTCCTTGAATAAGACCAAAACTAGTCAATTCTTCGGCAAACTTAGAACTATAAAAATAGAGATAGCCTTGATTCGTGGTTTTAACGATATATGGTCTTAAGCCGGCCCCGGTTATCTTTTTGAAAAGAGCACCTACATAATCCATATAATTCGTGTTTCTTTTATCGAACGCGATTTTCACGCCGCCTTTATGAAAGTGCCCGTCTCCTAACATAATTCCAACAAATTCTGCCAAATGCTCATCTTTTTTCAATTGATTCGTAACAGGTTGGCCATGGGCATATTTTCCAAGATTTCGCTCATAATTCATTATAGCTTCCGATAAGTCAAATGAGCGATTAAGCAATCTCGATATCTTTTCTAGATGGCTTTCTTTAATCGTTTTATTAGCGAATAACAAATTTTTAACTTGAAAACCTGCTCTTTGTCCTAGTTGTTCCAGACTGTAACCGTTATTTCTCAAAGCAGTTTTAAGTTCTTCGGTAATAATATAGCGCTTCATGTCAATTAAAAGAGCATCTAAAATATATATTTGCTGAAGTAACTTTACCGTCGTAAAATTTATTTCTTCTTCGCTGGAGCCTTTTCTGCTGGGGCTTTAGCGCCTGCTACTGGGGCAGATGCTGGAGTTGAAGCGGATGCTATTGCTGCCGTTGCAGGTGTTGCTGCAGCTAATGCCGCCTTAGCGGCATCTTCAGCCAGTTTAGCGGCTTCTTCAGCTGCTTTTGTCGCTTCCTGTTTAGCTTTAACTGTTGCGAATGTTCTTGTCAAACGGGCTTTCTTATCTGGAGAAACATCTGTTTTTTCCTGTTTGATTTCTTTGTCATAAACGCCAGAGTCTATGTCTTCATTGACTTCTTTTGCGTTCTTGTCCTCTATCATTACGCCAAGAGAAACACAACTACCAATTACTAGTTTGACTGCATTTTTCAAATCTTTTGCTAACATATTTGGTAATTTTGTCTTCGCAATGGATATTATTTGTTCGATGGCTAAATTTCCGATTTTTACCTTTTCAGGTTGTCCAGAGCCTTTTTCAGCACCAAGTTCTTTTTTAATAAGTTCGGCAGTTGGAGGAGAGAAAACTTTTATTGTGAATGATTTTGTTTTTGTGTTAACATCTATTTCTACTGGAACTTTAACGCCTTTGAAATCTGATGTTGCTGTATTAACGTCTGTAATTACTTTTCCTAAATTGACGCCAGTTGGGCCAAGCTGCTGAGCTATAGTTGGACCTGGCTTCATCGCCCCGCCTTCAATAATCATCTTAACTATCATTAGTTTCTTCTCCTGGAGTTTCAGGCTCGTTTTCACGCCTTATAACTCTTACGTTATCCATTTTAACTGTTACTGGAATTGGAACTGCTGCGCCTAACAAAGAGACAACTACTTCCCGCTTTTGTTTATCCACACGAAGAACTTTTCCTTTTTCTTTCTTGAATAAATCTGCAATCATTTCAACTATATCTCCGACTTCAATCTTATAGTCTTCGACTTCTGGCTGGACCATGTTCTTTATTTCTTCAAATGTAACTGTCTTGCCGATTATTCCTTTTACATAAGGAAGATTGAAAACTGCATCTTCTGCTGCATCTCTGTCTGCTGCTTCAAGAATAATATATCCTCTTAATCCGTGAGGTCTAGCGACGGCGTAAACTGCAAGCTGTTTTTTTAGAACCTTGTCGGTAATCATTTCAATTGCTTTGTCTTCTTTATTTGTTGTGACTTTTATGATGTAAATCATGCTCTGCTACCTCGTGAACTTGCAAGAAGTAGTAATGAAGAAGATTTTAATCGGTATATAAATCTTATCATACTATCGCTTTCATTATTAGAGAAACTGCAAAGCCACAGAATCCTAATAAGAGAACTCCAATTGCGGATACTTTAGCAACCAGCTTGAATTCTTCTCCAGAAGGCTTGCGTAAGACTCGCCAAACTCTTAATGATTGATTGAAAAAATTCTTGAATTTCTGATACATTATTCTATGAGCTTTGAGATGTTTTTAAATTAATCGCCTTCTTTAATTTCCTGGCCACATCTTAAGGTATTGTTTATTTGATCGATTAAAGTATATTTTTCCTTTGAAAGAGTTCTCATTGTTGAAGGAATCTTCATTAAGATCAATCCTACAAACCCTCCAATTACTCCGCCAGCCATAGCACTTAAAATTGGAATTCCTGCTTCAACAAGACCTGCTATTGGTGCTAAATAATGAGAAGCTCGTTCTAGATAGTTTCCTGCAGAAACCGCTGGAGAACAAGTATAAATATAAGCCGCAACTCCTGAACCTAATCCTGCAAGTAATCCGCAAGTTCCTTCAAAATTATTAATGTCATTTGCTCTTATTTTACGAATATTTGCTTCATCATAAATAGTCCTGAAAGACATTAAGAATTCTTCTTTTCCCTCGCCATTCAACTCAAAAGAGCAAGTTGCTGAGGAAGCATTTTTCTTGCTATCATCTAAGATTGCCTCAATTGTTCTTTGAACTCTATAAATTGAAGATTTTGGATCTGTAAAAGCAGGAAATGTAGAAGTATCAATATTATAACTCACCGAGAATGTCTTTGGCTCGTATTTTCTGGTAACGCCTAAGTTAGATAAGCGATCATATTTTGAAGAGCCCGTTGGAGAAAAGTCTGCTGAGTCCATATTTTTCCTTAGAATTCTATCTTTTAATCTTTTCTATACTCTGCTAATCGCCATTTTCAACAAAATCTATGCCTAACTCGCTACTTATTGTTCCCGATTTATCTTTGAAGTTGAAATTTGTGCCTAGAATTTGAGAGCTTTGAACGCCAGTTATTATGAGAAGAACTTTTATTGATTTCTCCATGTCTGCCGAAATTTGAGCTCCTGAAATTATTTTTGCATCTGGTGATATTCTACTTCCAATTTCTTCCATTACTAATTTGTATTCATTTAGAGACATGTCTGGACCGCCAATTATATTGACTAGAGCGCCTTTTGCTTCTCTTATGTCTGCTTCGAGAAGAGGATTATTTATTGCTCGTTCTACCGCTTCTATTGCTCGATTATGTGCTGAATCTGATTCGCCAATGCCAATCATTGAAACTCCTCCATTGGACATTACTGCTTTGATGTCTGCAAAGTCTAGATTTACTAGGCCAGATGTTGTTATTAGTTCGGCGATTCCTTTCACGGAGTTAGTTAAAATTTCATCTGCTACTTTGAATGCTGTGTGTAATGGGAGTTCTGGAGCTAACTCAAGTAGCTTGTCGTTTGGAATTACTATTAATGTATCTGCTACTGCAGCCATTCTCTCTAAGCCATATTGAGCGTTTTCAATTCTCTTTTTTCCTTCTACAGTGAAAGGTAATGTGACTATTCCGATTGTTAAAGCTCCTTGTTTTTTTGCTAAATCGGCGACTACTGGCGCTGCGCCAGTTCCAGTTCCTCCGCCTAGACCGCAAGTGACAAAAACTAGATCACTATTACTAATTCTCTTTTTTATTTCCTGCTCTGACTCACGAGCAGCTTCTTCTCCGATTTTAGGATTGCTTCCTGCGCCTAGTCCATGAGTTAATTCACGACCAATGAGAATTTTATGATCTGCATTGGAGTATAATAAATCTTGAGCGTCGGTATTTAATGCTATGACCTCACAGCCTTTAATTCCGGTTTCTTTCATTCTTGAAACTGAATTTCCTCCACCGCCTCCACAACCAATAACTTTTATTCTCGCCACTTGATTTTGTACTAAAGTTTCAAGCTCTTTATCTATTTCATGCGTGGCGCTTGAATGCCCTCTTTTTTCTATTGTCAATGCCATTATTAATATAAAGATAGTTCGTTTATAAGGATTGTTGTGTTTCTACTTCGGGATTTTGCAATTCTTCTGATTTAATAGGTTTCTTTTCTTCTTCTTTAAAAGATAATTTTTTACCGACTAATTTTTCAAATTTTTCGGCGAATGCATTTATGAATGGCTCTAGAGGTTTTTGCGCTGTTACTATTACTTCTTTCTCGTGGACTTCAAAATTTGGAATAAATCTAAAAAAAAAGCCAAAAAATGTTTCTGCACGCTCTTTAACGTCATGAACAATATGAAGAATTTTAAAATCATAAGATAAATCTTTTCCGGCAAGAGGATGATTAAAATCGGCTATTACTCTTGAGCCTGAAACTGCGCTTATTCTTACTAATGCTCCATCTAAGGCAAGAGTCATGCCTGCTTTAGGATAAACATTTTTTTCTATGAATGCTTTCATTGGAATAGTTCTTATTAGTTCTGTTCTTCTTGGGCCAAACGCTTCTTTTGATGGAACTTCTATTGAATATTTTTTATTGAACTCTTTGCCTTCAAGAGCATTATCAAAGCCCTGATTAACCATGTGTTCTCCGACTATTAAGATTACTTTTCTTGGAGGATTTTCTGAATCTATTTCTTTTATATGTTCTTCATCGTTGGTATCGAAGATTTTTCCTTGGGTTCTTCCTGTGAAAACTATCTGGATAAAATCTCCTTTCTTGGTATTTTCCATGTGTGCGTGTGTTTAGTAAGTTTTATAAACGTTTCTTGTGGGATTGTGTCATGGTGTTGAAATTAATTAATGCTACAGAAGCTAAACCTGGCACAACTATTCTTGTTGATGGAGAAGCATACACGGTTAGAACTAACGATATTAGCAAAACTGGAAAACATGGGGCTAGTAAATGTCGTATTGAAGCTATTGGGGTTTTGAGTGATAAGAAGAAAGTTCTTGCTGTGCCTGGACATGAAAGATTTGAAGTTCCTATGATTACAAAGCGCAAAGCGCAAATTTTGAGTTTCAATGATGAGAGTGCTTCAGTTATGGATTTAGAAAGCTTTGAGACTATGGACTTACCTTACGCTGAAGAAGTTAAAGGCCAACTTGAGGCTGAAAAGACTGTTGAATATTGGAATGTTGAAGGTAAGAAAGTTATTAGGAGAGTATTCTAATGGCTACAAAACTTGTTGTTGCTCATAATAGAATGTTCCGAAATGTTTTCGTTTGTAGAAATTGCAATCAGAAGACGAGAACAGAACCTATCAGAGTCGCGAATAAGTCTGTCTCGTGCAGAAGATGCCACGGGCGAGTCTTCAGACCTGTTCGGACTAAAAAGAAGTGAGTTAAATGAGCTTTGTACTATACGATTTGACGTTTTTAGTAGTGTTTACATTAGCGGTAGTTCTTTTCCTTTATACTCACAGAGCGAAATTGCAGAGACAGGGAGTTTTGTATTTATATCGAACTAGCATTGGGTTGAAAATTATTGAGACTACAAGCAAAAAATATGCTAAAATTTTGAAACCATTACAATATGTTGTTGTTGCTACAGGATATTTACTGATGGGGCTTATGATTTATTTTCTTGTTACCCTTGTGAAACTTTATACTTCTAATGCCGTAGTTAGAGAGACTAAAATTCCGCCTATCTTACCTTTAATTCCTTACCTGCCTGATTTATTCAAAGTAGATTTTCTTCCGCCTTTCTACTTTACCTATTGGATTTTGATTATCGCTGTTGTTGCTATTGTTCATGAATTTGCACATGGAATTTATGCTAGATATTATGGGATAAAAGTTCATGCGACTGGCTTTGGCTTTTTAGGTCCTTTCTTGGCTGCTTTCGTAGAGCCTGATGAAAAGCATATGCAGAAAGCTAAGAAATTTCCGCAATTAGTTATTCTCGGAGCGGGAGTATTTACAAATATAATTGTTGCTTTTCTATTTCTTGCGGTGATGTGGGCATTTTTCAGCGTTAGCTTTGTTCCTGCGGGAGTTAATTTTAATGCTTACGGAACTTCCGTGCTAAACCTTGATGATATTCAAAGCATAAACGGTTTACCTCTGAGTCAAGCTGGTATTTTTGCGGAGAATGATTCATTACAAAGAATTTTCGCTAACAATCAGAGTTATTTGACTAGTGGAGTTATTTTCTCTAAAGCGCTAGAACAAAATGCTGAAGCTATAATTGTTTATGATGATGCGCCTGCGATAAATGCGCAGTTTAAAGGGCCTATACTTGCCGTGGATAATGAGAAAATTGAAAATATTGATAGTCTTAGAGAAATTCTTTCTGATAAGCTCCCAGGAGAGACAATTGAAATTTTAACAATTGTTGATGATGAAAAGGAAACAATCTTGATTACTCTTGATGAGAAAGATGGAAATGCATATTTAGGAATTGGAATTCGACCGCCAAGAGGAAAGCTAATTGGTGCGATTTATTTTGTTGTCTCTAAAATAAAAGACCCTTTTGTTTATTATGAGCCGTTATATGGAGATTTTGCTGTATTCATTTATGATTTTCTATGGTGGATGGTAATAATAAACTTCAGCGTTGCTTTAATGAATATGCTTCCCGTTGGTATATTTGACGGTGGGCGTTTCTTCTACCTCACAATTTGGGGCTTAACCGGAAGAGAAAAATGGGGCAAGTGGGCTTTTGCGATAGCGACTTACGCTATACTTGCCGTTTTCGTTTGGATGACGTTGCGTTGGGTTTGGGTTTTCTTCTAGGGGATTGGTTTTTTGTATTTTGATGAGATAGATAGATTTTGAAATAAGGTTATTAAATTACGAAAAGAAATGATTATAAATAAACCTTGCTCTTAGAAAAGATGGTTATTTGTCCATTATGCGATCAAAAAATTTCTCTATTCCAAACTTGGAAAAATATAGATGGTGAAAAATACCATGAAAAGTGTTGGAAAAATCAAGAAAAAAGGGTTCTTTCAGGAAAGAAAGGAGAAAAAGTCGCAAGAGAATACAAAAGGAAATGTAACCGATGTGGCAAAATTTGGTATGTCCCTGTGGGAAAAGAATCTTCTATGAAGAGAGGGAACGCTTTAAACGCTTTAGTTGGAATAGGTACTGCTCTCCAGGGAAATTTTGATGCGAGCACACAAGCTACAAGAAACATTGATGCTCGAAATGAGACGCTTAGTAGAATCGGTAATTGTCCCGAGTGTCATTCTTCGAATTATAAACAAGAAATAGTTGCTTATTCTAAAAAGAGATAAATTGGTATATTATTGCAAATTTGTACCCTGCCCTGAAAAAAATATTATAGCGCAATTTCGCTGTAACCCTCTTAAAGAAAAGTCTTTAAGTGTGTCCGAGCTATAATTTTATGGCTAAAAAATTTGGATGGAAGAAGAAAGAAGGAGAAGAGTGGTATGAACTAAGGGTTGATCTCCCTTCCTTAAGTTTGAATCAATCTTTAAAGGTGCAAGAGATGTTCGATAATAAGAATCATCAGAGATTACAAGAAAGATTTAATTTATTGATAGTTGTGTTGACAACTTTTACTGTTCTTGGAGTATTTTTCAATTTTATCATCACTTCATACAATCATTTTTGTAAAGACCCCTCAGTTTGGTATTGGATATTTTTGGTTGCCTTTGTAATATCGGCTATTTGCTTTTTGTATATTGTATTACCTAAATCCTTTTTCAAAATACGAAAAAAGACTGCAACTTATACAAATAAAATCGATAATCCGTTTAGTATTTGGTTATTTTTGGATTTATTTGTTAATATCTTAACTATGTTGGCAGTTGTAACAATATTAGCTCAGTATTATAACGGAGGAAGGTTATTCTTTCTAATTGCCTTATTTATCTTTTGGGCTTTTCGACCCCTTTATTTGGCCTTAAAACAACTAAAAAAATAATATGCGAAAAAATATTATTGTAGATATTGAAAGTTTTATTCTATTCCATAAAAATAGAATTTCTTTGTTAAAGGAATTTGCAAAAAATAAATCTCACGGAAAACTCATCTTTCAAATTTCTTTTCTTGGATTTGAAAGCCTTGCCAGACTCTTATATCCTAAAGAAAACGACTCGTCAAAGAGGTTTATTGATCTTCTTTCTCTTCCTAATATGGGGGTCGATAGAAATACAGCTACAGAACTTTATGGTTTTTGGAGAAATTCTTTAACTCATCAAGGATTCATTGCTTATCCTTGGACAACCTTAGAGGCATGGAGCGAATATGATATTCCCTTTTTATCTTATCCGGAAAATAAATTAAGAACTTCAACTGAGTTTCCGCCGGAATCAATGATTGCTATCTACGAGAGTCGGATTGAATATTTAGAAGACTTTTTTAAGAAAACAGAGGCTAAGAAATTAGAATTTTACCCTTAATTTTAGAAGATTAGTCTTTTAGGCTGAATATCTCTTTTTTAAAAAAATCTTCAACTTCTGAGATTAACCTAATGCTAGAATTATAGACTCCATCTAACATAATAAAAGAACCTCGTGCATCTTCAATAGTCCATATTTTATTTCCTTTATTGTCTGTGGGATATCTAAACCCTTCAAGTTCTAAGAAATATCTATTTTCATTTATTAAGTCATTATCTGTTATCAAAAGACGTGGCAATTTGCTTAGTTTAAAATTTGGATAGGCTTTTTCTATTTCTCCCAATAGTTTTCTTAAATCGTGAGTTGGTAAGTTCTTTCCAATCTTTCCTAATAAAGACTTAAAAGAAAGCTCAATATAATGATGAAAAAGATGAAGCGCGGGTAAAACATCTTCATCATCATATAGACTACCGAGGAAGGCTTCTTGTCTTTCTTTTTCTATCAAATTCAAAAAAGCCTTTCTATAAGAAACAGCGAACCTTCTGAACTGCATCCAAGATTCCTCTTCTTCCCCTATTTTGTCCCAAACTTGATATTCTCTATTTGTCATCATCCCATAGAATTTAAATAGTTAAAATATTTTGCTTTTTTATGCAAAGACATTGGTCAGATAATGCGATAGATGATATTGTAGGGGCTTTCAGAGTTTTTGCTATATCTGCAATAGTAATATATGTTGCTTTAGCAATAGCAAAGGCTTTGTATCCGTCATTCCCTTTAAGCAACACTTCTTCTGGAATAGTTGCTATAATCTTAGGTATTTTCATTGTTCTTATAAAATATATCAAAGGTAAAAATAATTATTAAAATGAGTTCAAAACTAATAAAGCCATATAATTCCGATGGTGGTGAACATGAGAATTTATACGAAATAAGCACAGAAGAGTCGCTAGAATGCCCTTTTTGCTTTATTCAAATAGAAATACAGATATTGCGAGGAATATTTTGGCCAGCGAAAGATTTACAACTTTTCTTGAAATGTAAGAAATGTAAAAATTCTTTTATAGGTTATGCTAAACAAGATGGAAGTATTTTTCGTATAGTGAGACTTTCAAAAGGGAATAATCGTTCCAAGGAATTTCCTTTTGAAATAAAAGAAATATCTCCGATGTTTACTAAAATATATGGAGAATCTGAGTTTGCAGAGCAGGAAAATCTTTCTGAAATTTGTGGTGTTGGGTACAGAAAGTCTTTAGAATTTCTAATAAAAGACTATCTAATAAAAAAATATCCCGAAAAAGAAGAAGAAATAAAGAGAAATCTTCTTGGAAAATGCATAAATGAATTAATTGAAAACCCTAAAATCAAAGAAATTGCCCAGAGGGCTTCTTGGCTTGGAAACGATGAAACTCATTACCATAGAAAATGGGAAGGGAAGGATTTACAAGATTTAAAAAAATTAATTGAAATAACTGTGCATTTTATTTCTATGGATTTTCAAACGGATAGATACATGGAAGAAATGATATGATGATTGATAATATAGTATACTGTCTTAAAAAAGAATAATTTTATAAAAACCAAATACCTTGTGTAATTGATAAAAATGGAAGAAAATCAATTCAAATATCTTGTTCGTGAAGTATTTATTGCTAAACCAGGGTACGCTGGTGAACTGGCAAAAATGATGAAAGAGGAAATGGAAAAAATGCCTGATTTTAACGGGCATGTTCTACTTGATTTTGTGACAGATTATAACAAAGTTGTTATAGAATATAAAATTAAAAGCATGGAGGAATTTGAAAAATCAATGACAGAACATAAGAAGGAGCAGGAAAAGAATAAGAGCGATAAGCCTCCCAAGTATACAGAGCTCTATAAATTTGGAAAGAGAGAAATTTTCAAGATTCTCTAAAATGACTGAACAGAAATAACTTTAGTCTTGTAAGATTTGGGTATCAATTAACAACTTCAACGCCATTCTTGGTAAATGCGACTAATCGAATACCCACTGGAATGCTTAGTAAAGCGGAGATAATGGCCATGTGTTCTTTGCCGGAGCCTGAGGCAATTGAAAGACAGGCTTCAAAATCATTTAAATTGTTTTTTAGATTGCTTACAAGATGAGCTTTCAATTCTATTAAGGGTTTTGTTGTTTCAAGAATTATCTCATAAGCTCCTTCAGGTGTTGGATAATCTGAAGCTTGAGAGGATTTGATAAGAACAATTTTATCCCATTCTTGATGATTTATAAGTCCTGTAACTTGTCCCCATGATTCTCTGTCTGCGCCAACACATGCAACTAATTCCATCTCAATCTGGCGAGGGGTAGATTTATAATCATTGTTATCGCTTTTGGATTATGGCTCGGGACGTTCCACTTGCGGAGATTACCTTAAGAAAATATGAAAGGCCTTATGATGTTTCTCGCCGTGAATTAGTGAAGAAGATTTGTTTGAGCTTAGGGCTACTACAGCCGGGCGATTCTAGAGATGTAATTGTGGATATTCTCTTAGTTTTAGATGAGGCGAGAAAAAAGAAACAGGAGATTAGTAGTTTTGAAGTTATTGATAAAATTCGCGCTTCTAGAAAGGAACATTCGCTTGAAGAAAAGGGATTGGCGGAGAGCAATGTTCGCCGTCAATTGAAGAGATTGAGGGATTTGATGATTGTTGATAAGAAAAATAATGTTTATCGTTTGAGTGAGTTTGAGCCTCTATCTAGCATTTTCAGTAATAAGATTGAGAATTTTTTGATTCCACAAACTATTGAGCGTGTAAAGGAATACTTGCATAGTTTTGATAAACATACCGAATAGATTTGGCAAGGATTATTTTCCTAAATCCCATTCATTTGGCCAACCTTTGCCATACACTACTTCTTTAAAATCTGTATCAGATTCTTTTTGGAGAAGACAATTTTTTACATTTTCATATTTGCCTCCTGTAGACTCATAGCACTCTATAAAATCTGGCCACCTCTGACGATTACTTTCAAGATACATTTGTTCAGATTCTGAATTAAAGAACTTAATACTGAACGGAGTTTCCTTAGAGTTAGTTAATATATAATAAAACTCCCTTATGAATTCTTGATTGCCCTCCTCACTTGCTGTTGTTGATGCAAAACAGCCTTCCCAGCCTCCGCCATAACCTCCATCAAATTTAGGTAGATAGACCTGTCCAGCATCATATAATCCGCAATAGGCACAAATCTTTCTTTCATCAGCTTGGACGGCATAGGGACATAAGCAACCACTATTACGTTGATTATATCCTCCTCCGCCTTGAGAGTTATCAACAAGTTTATTGCAAATTGTAGCATCTTTTTGCTCAATAGCTTTTTCTAAAATACACTCATCATTAGAATTGAAGTAACAGCTATTAAAAATAATAATAAGAGAGGCTAAGATAGGCAATATGATTAAAATAGATAATGTTGCGATAAATGTAGTTTTGCTTTGAGTTAAAGTTAGGGAAGTTTTTATTAAACCAATAAGAGTTATTAATATTCCTATTGTAAAAATACCAAGCCCTATGAATATTAAATAATAACTAAAAAATGTTCCAAGATAATAAGAAAAAATTATCGCAATATAGCCTACTAGAGAAATAATCTGCCCAATATAGATAATTTTACCATCTGGTTTGAAAATAAAAATAATGATACATACAGCTATTAGAAAATACAGGGGTATCAGTTGGATGGCCATTCCAAGTCTGCCTGCCTGATTCTCGCTGAATATTTCAAAAGATGAGATAATAATTGAAACTACTAAAATAATTATTTGATAGGTCCTTTGATTAACCATCTATAAATTGTTTAAGTGGAGTTTAAATAATCTTTGATTTGATAATCTTTAAATATAGCCATATCTCTTTTTTTTATGAGAATTAATAGATTCAATGAAGACGAAGACTACATAGAATATGATCCCGAAGAAGAGATAGGAAAAATCCTTGAGGGCGCTAGGCCTAGCATTTGGACTGAGACAGAACCAGAAGGCTTAAATAGGGCTCGTTTATACAGAGATAGTCGAAATACTACGTACCGATAACTCGACTGAGGATGCGGGCCTGACGTAGGAGACTCAAATGAAGTTAAGAGAAGCACTTGAAACATTAAGAAAGGAAGAAAAACGAAAGTTTAAACAATCTGTAGATTTAATCGTAAATCTAAAAGGAATTGATTTGAAAAGACAGACTATTTCTCTTATTGTGCCTTTACCTTATAAAATTAAAGATAAACAAGTATGTGCGTTTCTTGAGGCAAAGAATAGTGCTGTAAAAACAATAACTAAACCTGAATTTGATTCTTACAAAGAGAAAAAAGCTTTGAAAAAGCTCGTTGCAGGGTATGACTTCTTTATTGCAAATGCTAAATTGATGCCAGCCGTAGCAGGAGCATTCGGTAAGGCTCTTGGACCTAGCGGAAAAATGCCATCTCCTCAACTAGGGGTTGTGACTGATGAATCTCCTGCAGTAATTCATGCTTTACTTGAAAAAATTTCTAAATCAGTTAAAGTTCGCGCAAAGGAACCAAGTATCAAAATATCTGTTGGTAATGAATCTATGAGCGATGAACATCTTGAAGCAAATGCTTTGGCTATTTACAATACTCTTGTTGCTGCTCTTCCCACAAAGAAGGAAAATGTCAAGAACGTTCTTGTGAAGTATACTATGACTAAGCCAATAGGAGTTGAGCTATGAGCATAAGAAAAGGTAAAGTTCCGGATTTTAAAGTTAAGGCTGTAAAAGATTTGGCTAAGAAGATGAAGGAATCTAAAACTATTTTGCTTGCTTCATGTAAGGGCTTACCGAGCGCACAATTTCACGATTTGAAAAAGAAGATGCGTGGAGTTGCTGAAATTGTTTTTCTAAAGAAGAATGCTATAAGCAGAGCAATCGATGCAACTGAAAAAGGCTCTTTGCAAGTTTTGAAGGAGCAGTTAAGGGCTGATTTCGTTTTGCTACTGTCTAGCGTTGATGCTTTTGAATTAGCTGCAACTTTAGCTGAAAGTCAAATTCCAACTCGCGCAAAGGGAGGAGATATTGCTCCTGAAGATATTGAAATTCAACCTGGGCCTACTGATTTAGTTCCTGGTCCTGCAATTTCTGAACTATCTGGCGTTGGGCTTAAAGTTGCTGTAAAAGAGGGAAAACTTGAGGTAATCAAAGGAGCGGTTGTTGCTAGAAAGGGCGAGCCGATTAAAGATAATGTTGCTAGTGTTTTGGCTAAACTTGGCGTAAGCCCGATGAAAGTCGGTTTTATTCCACTTGCTGCTTATGATTCTCATGCTGATAAAGTCTATGTTGATATAAGAATTGACAAGCCTGGCACTTTACTTGCATTACAGGATGCTATTGTTAAATCTCAAGGGTTTGCTGTTGGTATTAAGTACTTAACGCCGGAAACGCTAAAGTATTTCATTTCTATTGCATCTATGGAGGAAAAGGCAATTACTAAGCTCTTGTCTTTATCGCAATCACAATGATAAGGAGGACTATTTAATGGAATATATTTATGCTGCTCTTTTGTTGCATAAGCTTGGCCATCCAGTTAACGAGGAACACTTGAAAAAAGTTATCTCCGCTACTGGATCTCATGTAGATGAAGCTAAAGTGAAAACACTTGTTGCTTGTTTGCATGGAGTGGACATTGCTGCTGAATTAGCGAATGCACAAATTGCTGTTGCCGCACCTAGTGCTGCTGCGCCTGCTGCTAAAGCTGAAGAGAAGAAAGAAGAAAAGCAAGAGGAATCTGCTGCTGGACTTGCGAGCCTGTTTGGTTGATTTTATTTTTTATTTTACCAAATAGGATTTTATTTAGTTGGAAATTTAAGGGATGATCTTATTTTTTATCAGAGCGTCTCTGACAATTTCAAATATTAACTTGTGACCTTCGTTATTTGGATGCACCCCATCAGGTAAAAGTTTTTCATAGCCTTTTATTTTTGTCATTTTGCTATAAACATCAATAAATAAGATATCTGATTTTTTACAGACCTCTGCAAGTTTTTTGTCATATTTCTCTATGTGTTCATTTTTATAGGAATGTCCTTTAAGCCAAGGTATCGGGTTTACTTTGCTTTCATCAAGAGGTTTTGCCCCTACAAAAAGTATCTTTGTTGAATTTTTCTTTGCTAGTGCAATTATCTTTTTGATTTTTAATTCGTAAGCTTCTAAAGAGACGTGGTGTTTCTTTGTTTTGTTATTAATTATTGAGTCATTTGTTCCAGCTCCAAGAATCGTGATAACTTCTTCGCCTTTCTCAAGAAGTTTAGTTCTTTGGAGAGTTTCAAATTCAACTCGCTCTAGAATATCTGTAGATGTATTACCATCTACTCCTAAATTATAAACCATATAGTAAAGATTTTCATTTGCAAGTTGTTTTTCATCCAAGTGTTTACGCAGACGTTGAACCCAACCTCCTTCAGTATCCCAAGCCCCATAAGTTGTGCTTGTTCCGAAGACTAAAATGACTGTCATGTTAATATTTAGTTTTTCAGGCTTAATAATCTTTATTTACTCTCTTTATCTTGAGGATATATGAAACGCTTTTTTATAGTTCATAGATGGGATGGATATCCGGGCGGAGATTGGTATCCTTGGTTGAAAGAACAACTTGAAAAGAAAGGATTTTTTGTTGAGATTCTTGATATGCCTGATGCTTCTAGTCCGAGTGTGTTTGAATGGACCGAATATATTAGAGAGGCTATAGGAACTTGCGATGAGAATACTTTTCTTATTGGACATAGTATCGGATGTCAGGCAATACTAAGATGTTTGGATAAATTGCCTCCTGGGGAAAATATTGGAGGGGCTGTCTTTGTCGCTGGATGGTTTACGTTAATGGGGCTTGAAAGTGAAGAAGAAAAAGTTATTGCAAGACCTTGGCTTGAGATTCCGATTGATTTTAACAAGGTAAGGGAGCATCTTGGGAAGAGTATCGCTTTATTTTCCGATAATGATCCATTTGTTCCTATAAATAATATTAATTTATTCAAGGAGAGAATTGGTTCGGAGACTATTATGGAACAAGGAATGAAGCATTTTACTGAACTTGATGGCGTTATTGAGTTGCCTGCTGTTTTAGATGCTGTGTTAAAAATATCTGATGATTCGAGATAAATATTAAATAGTTGAATTTTATAGCAAGAGAATGAATTATAGCGCTTTTGTATATGCAGTTAAAAAGGAAATTAAAGATATTAAACCTAGTAATAAGGCCGCTAGTTTTGCGCTTCGAGAAGGATATAGTCACTTGCCTCATGATCTTAGTAGAAAAGATGCACAAAGATATGTAGAAGTTTTCTGTGCAGGATATAGAGGGGCTTATAGGTCTCATATGCATGAGGAACGTGTTAGAATATCGGGACTTATATCAAGACTTAGGCTCGGTGGGCGAAATAGAGATTAGAATATCTGATTAGAGAGCTTTAAAAATGCTCAATATCTTTTGTTTTGAGCCGACGTGGGACAATGGTACTCCGTCCGCCTTGAGAGCGGATTTCCTTCGGGATCTCCCGGTTCGATTCCGGGCGTCGGCGTAATCTTTTTGATTAAAATCTAAGCTTGTCCTTGCTTAATATACTAATAAGAAAAGTGACAAATGGTCGAAGATTATTTTTATATTGCGCTTCCTGCAAAACCCCATAATACTTAAATCTTTTAATTTTTGGTATATTTATCATAGGTAATTTACTTTTGTGCAATATAAAGTTCATTAATAATCTCCCGACTCTTCCATTACCGTCCACAAAAGGATGAATTTTTTCAAATTCTGTATGAAAGTGAGAAGCCAAGATTAGTGGATGAAGAATCTTTTTATTTACAGAATACCATCTTAATAGTCCGGCCATTTTATCTGGAACGTCTTGAGGTTTGGGTGGAATGGATCTTCCAACAAACACTTGCACATTTCGGTATTTTCCTATTTGAGATAGCAAATCTTGGCTCAGGGTATTAACTACGACTAAATCGTGTAGCCTTAAAATAAATTCTTTTGTAATATCCTCTTTATAATTTAAAAGATAGTCAAAAGCTTTTTTATGATTAATAACTTCATGCACCTCTCTTAAAGATTTTTCTTTGGGAACAATTCCTTCAAATAAAAGAAAGGAGGTTTCTTCTAAAGTCAATGTGTTTCCTTCTATCCCTGTAGAATCGTATGTGAATAATGAGCAAAATGCTTCATATCTATTTTCATAATTTTCCTTTGGCTCTTTGCTGAATTCTTCTTTTATTTTTTCAAGAAACTTCGTATCTTCTTTTGATAAAATAACGCTGAGTATATTCAATTCTTTATCTGCTTTAACTTCTTTTTTATTTAAATCCTCTTTTTCTAAATCTACGCCTAAATAAATCCTCTCCTTTCTTACTTTCTTTCCAGTTCTAAAGTTCTTTACTCGGTAATAATATTTCCTTCCTTTTTTCTCTTGTATTTCGGTATGAGCCATAGTTTTATTATGACTACACAGTTTATATATTCTTCTATTATGTAGTCATAATGTTATGGCTACATTCGTTGCTAATTAAGTTTCTATGTAGTCATAATGTAGTCACCTAGTTATTTAGCAAAATTGGGACACTTTGTTCTTTCGGGAGTCTGGGCGTTTTTTATCACGATAATCTTTAAATAATATAAATTTACGAGAACTATATGGATGAAGGAAAAGATAATAGGAGATTGCTTCTTATTTCAAATTCTACTTTACATGGAAGTGGATATCTTGACCATTGTGAGCCTATGATTAGAGATTTTATGGGAAAGAATAAAAGAATATTATTTGTGCCATATGCTCGGCCGAGTGGGATGACTCATGACGATTATGCTAAAAAAGCATATGAAAGATTTGATAAAATGGGAATTCGCCTAGACTCAATTCATCAATGTGATAGCACCTCATATAGGGCTGTGAGAAATGCTGAAGCTATTTTTATTGGGGGAGGAAATACTTTTGTCCTATTAAATAGTCTACAGAAGTCTGGCATTGTTGGAGATATAGCCGAGAGAATAAGAGAAGGTATGCCCTATATTGGAACAAGCGCTGGTGCAAATGTTGCGGGTAAAACTATTATGACTACGAATGATATGCCTATAGCGTATCCTGAAAGTTTTGACGCTATGGGGGCAGTTCCTTTTATCATTAATCCACATTATATTGATCCTGTTCCGGATTCAAAGCATATGGGTGAGAGTAGAGAGACTAGGATAAGAGAGTATCATGTGTTTAATTCTGATCCCGTTGTTGCTTTGCGTGAGGGGGCGATGTTGAGAGTTGAAGGAGATAAAATGGAATTAGCCGGAACTACTAATGCACGTCTCTTTATGCAAGACCAAGAAGCTATAGAATATGCTCCTGGTTCAGACCTAAGTTTCTTGTTATAATAATCTATTTTAAGGCTTAATTTTAATTAAAATAATGAAAAAGAAGCTACTTACTTTATGTCTTGTTGAAAGAGCTGGAGAAGTTCTTCTTGGTATGAAGAAACGCGGTTTTGGCGAGGGAAGATGGAATGGATATGGTGGAAAGGTTAATGATGGAGAGACAATTAGTGATGCGGCTCGGAGAGAGCTTAGAGAAGAAGTTGGAATTGAGGCTTTGAATCTTAATTACAGAGGATTTTTTCATTTTATTTTTGACGATAAACCAGACGAAGCGCTTGAAGTGCATTTATTCAGCACTACGGAGTATAGCGGAGAACCTAGAGAGAGTGAGGAAATTGGATTTAGGTGGTTTAGATATGATGACGTGCCTTATGATGAAATGTGGCCAGATGATAAGCATTGGATGCCTTTATTTTTTGCAGGTAAAAGCTTGACTGGAACTGTGCATTTTAAAGATAAAGATAATATTAGGGAGTATAATTTTAGAGAGATTTGAATTTTTTACTAGGATGTAACTTTTGTGGAAGGTTGATATATTCCTTCTCTAAGAATGAACTCTTTATTTGTTTCTAACGTGACTTTTCGCATGACTCCATCGCAATGTGTTGTCTGTCTATAATCTGGGGCTCCTGTTCTTTCTGAATAGATATTTCCGTGCGCAATATGAACTGTACCTGATGCTTTTTCATCTTGGAGCATTCTGCCTATTAAATTTTTAACATCTAAAGCCCCGACGCCAATTTCTCCTAGAATATCTCCGTTGTGACTATCAAATACGTATTTGTTAATTTCCGTTTCTAAATCGCTGTTTTCAGGGCATTTAATATCAGTTATATGATTCCCGCGAACAGTATATTTTACTGGCGTTTTTTCAAGAGAGCCATATTTTTGGTCGAAATGGTCGCCTAAAACTCCATCTACTACATAAATTCCGTTAGTATTTGATGGCCAGGTGAAAACTTCTCCTGAAGGAATGTTATGCCATTCTCCTTTTTTAGAAAAATCCCAGTCACTATTGATCCAATTTATGTTTGGACTAAATTCTAATCTGATGTCTGTGCCTGCCGGGGTGGTCAAATGTGCCCACTCTATCGGAGAAAGACGTTCATAAAGTTCTTTACAACGTTCATTAGATTCTAGAATATCTGCTTGCATACCTGTAAGCATTATTTCATTATTAATTCCTGGTGCATGTCCGTGACGTGCTCCAGCTTTTACTGCCGCACCAACAAAAGGCATTCTAAATGCTAGCTCTCCGGGTTGATTTCCTGAAGCGTAAATTGTGACATCAACTTTTTGTAGAGCTTTTTCAAGTTCAGATGGTAATGAAAGTAATGGTCTTGGACCAAATTGCTCCATAGAATATCTTTTTGGAACTTTCGCAGTTAATAATTCTGCTTGACGATAGAGAGCATCTCCAAGATCTCTAGTTGACTCATCAGTGATAAGAAGAACAGATTCTCCTGATTGTAGTCTAAGCCCATTTTTAAAAACATTCCAAGCCCCATAATCTAATGTATTTTTTTCTGGAATAAAAGTCATTGAAATTGTGAATTATTGAGTTATTTAAAGATATTGGCGATTAATTGCTTTTTATTAGCGATTAAAAATATAATTTAATAATATTGATGCTGAAATTATTGCAGTTCCTAGATAACAAGTGTGAGCGATTACTACTGCTTCAAAGTACATGCTAGCGCGAGAATGTGTATGTTGGTGACTTTCAGTTTCATCTTTTAAAGCGGATAGAACTCTTAGAGGATAGTTTATTGCTCCTAATACTGGGACAAAATCTTTCCAGTTTCTGCCTATTCTGGATTCTAAATTTCCCCAATTGTTGCAATTATGTTCGTGATGGTGATGATGGTTGTGCGACATTTAACTAAAGAGACGCTTCCAGAAAGAAGGTTTTTCGGATTCGGAGATTGACTCGTTTTGAGGAATTGCTTCAATCTTTGGTTCTGGTATTGGTTGTATCTTTGGAGCTTGTCTTGCAATTTCTTGGTCAGCCATTTGGAAGGCTTTGTCAACTTCATGTTTCATATTTCCTTGTCTAATAAGAGACCAACGCAAAGAATCACGGCTATAGCCTTTATTGCTATTTTTTACAATATAATCTACCAAATTTTTAAGATGACTTGATTCTCTTATCATAGTTTTTGGACATAAAACTAATATTTAAAGTTACTTATACCTAAGAATAGTTTATCTTATTTTAATAGGGGTGATTTTTTCTAGAGCGTTTAGTGCATGGGTCATTTTTTCTCTAGACTCTGAATGAATTGTGAAAATAACGTCTCCTTTCTTTACGCTATCTCCGACGTGGTGGACGAGATACATTCCTGCCGTTTTATCTTCTGGCGATCCTGCGAGTCTACAAATGTAGTTTATATCTCTATTTTCCATTGTGATTATCTGGCCAGATTGCTTTGCCTTTATGTCTTTTGTATATTTTGCTCTAGGGAGATTGTTGAAGCTACCTTTTTGCGCAGTTATTATTTCTTTGAATTTTTTTAAGGCTTCTCCGGATTTTAAAATTTCTCTGGCTTTTTTTTGGCCCATGCCTGTTTTTGCCTTGCCCATCATTTCAAGAATAGTTCCTGCAAGAAAAACAGATTTGTTTTCTAAATCTTTTGAATGATTTTCTTGACGTAGGACTGCAAGAACATCGCGAATTTCAAGAATTGGGCCGATCCCATTACCTATTGGATGATTTCCTTCTGTTAAGACAGTTTTTATGTAGAGCTTTAGCTTTTTGCCCATAGCTCTAAATTTGCGGGCTAGTTTTTTTGCGCGGGCTTTTGAGACTTTAGCACCTACGCCGAATGGAATATCTATCAAGATATGAGTGCTACCCATTGCTAGTTTTTTTGCTAATATTGAAGCTACAAGTTGAGCTTCAGAGTCTATATTTATCATTTTTTCAACTTTTATTATTTTATCGTCAGCGGGAGCCAGCCCGAGAGCTCCGCCCCAAGCAAGACAAGCCCCTGTTTTCCGGACAATTTTTTGAAGTTCATCTGATGAGAAGTCAACTCGGGCTATGGATTCTATGACGTCGGCAGTTCCCGCTGCTGAAGTTATCGCCCTTGAGGAAGTTTTTGGCATTATTATCCCTGCCGCTGCACATATTGAAACTACGATTGGAGTTGTTCGGTTGCCAGGGATACCTCCTATTGAATGCTTGTCTGCAACTTTGCGATACGGCCATTTTAGCATTTTTCCTGTTGCAGCTATCGCTTTCGTGAGATAGACAGTTTCTTCTAAAGAGAGATTGTTTCTATGAACGTCTGAAACAAAATAAGATATTTCTGCGTCGGTTAAAGCATTATTTACTATGTCGCTAACGATTGTTTTGAGATCTTGTTCAGAATATTTTTTTGAAACTATTTTCTTCTGAATAATCATTGAACTTTGGGGATGTTCAGCAAAATTAACTTCTACTATTCTACCTTTTGCTTTTGGCAAAATCTGAAGTGCTTCTTCTGATAAGACTATAAATCCTGGTTTAAACATATCCTTTGTTTCGTCGACGATTGCAAGACAGCTATGTCCATTTGTTCTAATTCTAACTCTTGACCCGGGATATGCTTTTATTTTTTCTGCATCTTTTTCATGTAGAAAGGCGATTGGACGACCTGCAGAAAGATTTATTGATTTCACCCTCAATTTCATATAGTAAATAAGCTATAGAGATTTAAAAACTAATCTGATGTGAACATTTCTGCTAGAGTCTTATTCTTGTAAGCCTCAAGTAAAGTTAGTAAGTATGCAAGAATTAACGGACCGATAATTAACCCTAAGAAGCCGAATACTAAAAGTCCGCCGATCATTCCTATTAAGACTATTACGGGAGGAATATTTGTTCTTCTTGAAATAAGGTAGGGTCTGATGAAATTATCTATTGTAGATATGAATATTGCCCCGTAAATCATGAAAGCAATTCCTGCGCTAACTTTGCCGACGGATAATAAATATATCGAAGAAGGAAGCCAAACTAATGCGGGGCCCACCATTGGAATTATGGAAGCGAATAATGCAAATACAGTTAGAAGAAGGGCCTTTGGAACTCCGAATATTAGCAGGCCTATGCCTGTAGCGATTCCTTGAATTAATCCGACAATGACGTAACCAAATATTATAGAGGAAGTTATTTCTCTGAATTGGTGTGCTAGGTGCTTTTCTTTGTCTCTCTTTAAAGGGGAAAGTCCCGTAACATAATCTCTAAGTTTATCTGCATCTCTTAAAGAAAAGAAGAAAACAAAAATTATGACTGCAAAATAAAGTAGATATATGGGAAGATCGAGAATGAAAGTTGTCAAGAGGCTTATGACGGATGAAATTGATTTGCTAACGAAATTTATTATCGCTGAAGTTAAATCTCGCTTTATTTGTTCTGAAAATGAAGGAAGAACTCTTTCTACAAGGCCTGCTACATCAAGTTGTTGAGAAGCATTGAATAGGTCAAAGAGTTGTTGAACCATTAAAGGTATTAAAAACCAAAATGGGATGAAAATTATTACAACTATAAGTATACATGTTGCTAAAGCTGCCGTGTTTCTTTCTCGAAATATTTTAAGTATTAATTTATGCAATGGGAAGAATACGTATGCAAGTAAAAGTCCACCGACTATTGAGAGAAATAGTGGTCTTATTATGAAAAAAGCTGAGACGAATACAAGTAAAATAAATGCTATTGCCGCAAATCTGCGTATTTCTTGATTGTTTAGCGCCACGAGATAAAGAAAGCGAACAGATTTATAAACGTTCGTAACTCTTCGAATAGAATTGGAGAATTATGGAGAGTTTTATAAATAAAATATTTCAGCAAGAGATTGATGAGATTGTACATTTACAATTTCAAAAATTTAGCAGGGGAATTTTCAAAGGGAAAGCTATGATTAAAGCTAAAGATAGTAGTAAGGGCTTTTCTTTTTCAACGACTTCAGAATATGCTAACGATCTTGTTCGTGCTTTGGCGGAAAAACTTGGTAGTTCTAAGGCGGAAATAAGCGGTGTTGTTGTTTCAACGGCTAATTTGGAAGGTAAAATTCCTTCTACTGGAAAAAAGCAATTTATGGGTATCAAGCAGTATGTTATTTCTGGGCAGATGTCTGGCGCTGAGATAATCGGGCTATTGAATGGGTTTCCTGATGCATTTTTTGCTCTTTCATTTAGCAGCTCTGATGTTGTGTTAAAAATAAAAGCTAAAGCTCCTAAATCTGCTAAGCCAAGCACTTCAGAAAAAGGACCAAAGATTGATTTTTGTTCTGTAAAGACAACTGATAAGGAATTTGTTAAGAAATTTATTTTTGAAGAGCTAAATTTTAAGGATTTTGAGGCAAGGCATACTTATGTTATTGAAGAAATAATTTTACCTGTTAAGTATTCTAGCCCTGAAGAGCTACGCAAGTTAGCAAAGAGAAAAGGCAAGCTTGTTCGTGAGACGACTATCGATGGCGTCTCGCATAAAAAAGAGATTGAGTTTGTTGCTTAGAGCTACATCTTTATATAAAAGTAAATTGTTTTATAATTATGAAATTAACTAATATAAAGTCAAAAGAGGTTGTAAAAATTTTGCAGAAATATGGCTTTGAAATAAAAAGGCAATCTGGGACTCATATTATCTTAAGAAAGGACAATAAAACAGTTGTTGTTCCTGTTCATAAAGTAGTTATTCCTGTTGGAACGCTGAAAAGCATTGAGAAACAATCAGGCATTGACTTCAGAGAAATACTCTCGTGATTAGGACTGGTTCTTCTTTCTTAAGAAGTGCTCTTTTTTCTGGGGTTTCTTCTAGCAAAAGAGCTATGCCCTTGCGAAGATTATTAATTGCCTCATCAACGTTATCTCCAAAGTCTGAAACGCCAAGTTCTATGCAATCAGCTACAAAGACTTTCTTATTTTCAAGCTCTTCTTCATGTAAAGCTACATTAAAAGATAATTTTTCTTCCATGTTATTAGTCTTGTTAAGTTGTATATAAAGTTTTGTGGGCATTAGATTTTACTAATATTTCAGCTCTTTTATTTTTCCTTTTCTTATATTGCGTTCACTCGCTTTTATTTGTGACATTATATCTTTATCTTGGACTATTTCTTTTTCTTCAAGTCTTCTAATTTTATCGCGAATAGACTCGCGTATAAATTCTGTTTTAGTCATGTAGTTATGCTTTTTCATTACTTTTTCTATTGCATGTAAAAATCCAGTTTCTAGCTTTAAGCTTATGTTTTCCATCTTACTACTTGGTAGTATTAAGTAGTATTTAAATTATTTGATTATTTTTGTAAGTGTAGTTAATTTTAACTCTTGTCCTCAATTGCTATTCTTAAAGCCAAATTACCTCTTACTTCACCAAGTTCTGCTCTTTTTTTCTCTAAATTAGGAGATACCATCTTTAGTGCTCTGCTGTAAATTGATTCTGGATCGGAAGCTGGATTGTAATCAAAAATATTTAATGCCCAGCCGTTTAGAAGAGTGTCTACAGTTCTCATATGAGATAAGTGCAAGTCAATTCTTTCTAGTCTTTCCATAGCTTGATCTATATTCGTGAGTAAATTTCTTGCTAGCTCTTGAGGAAAGGGTCTTGTTGAAAGAATCGCATTATAATCTGCTGGAAGGTCAGAGTAAGTTGTTCTGATAATTTGAGCTTCATGCATAATGCTTTCGTCCAATCTGAATATTGCTCTTTCAAGGAAAGTTTCAGCTTCCTGTTCTGGATTAAATGGATGTTCCATCGTAAATTTTTTAGTTGGATTATATTTAAGCTTTATTGCTATTGAATTTTTGAAAAAACTCCCCGTAAGCTTTAAATACTCACAAAATAGAAAAAAGTTGTAGAGTCGCCTGCTGATAACAGGACGAGGAAGACGGAGAACACTCAAACGATAGGCGTCGTTTGTGGAGTGGAGAGTTACGCCATTTCTAGGTCGCTTAGTGCTACGGCTATACGTAGAAACATACACAACGGAGAAAAATAGAAGAAAATGGCACCACCAACAAGACCACGATTTGGAAGCTTGCAGTTTTGGCCTCGAAAGAGAGCTCGCAAGTTTGTACCGAGGGTTAATTGGAATGTCGTTAAAAGTGAGGGAATTGGAGGAGTTATCGCGTATAAGGTCGGTATGGGAACTGTTATGGTTAAAGATAAGACGCCACACTCGATGACGTTAAATAAGAAAGTTGCTCTTCCTGTTACAATTCTTGAGGTTCCAAAGTTTAAGATTTTTTCAGTTAGATTTTACAAAGATGGAGAGGTTGTTGGAGAAAAAGTTATCTCAAATGATAAAATATTGAAGAAAAAGATAAAGCTTCCAAAAGTTCATGGACATTTGGATAAAGCTCCTGAACATGATCAAATAAGAATTATAGTTTACCCTGTTATGACCGATATGTTTAAGAAAAATCCTGACTTTTCCGAAGTTGCTTTTAATGGAGATTTTGAAGCTGTTAAAAAACTTGAGGGTAAGGAAATTTCATTTAGAGATTTCTTTAAATCAAATCTTGTTGATGTTCGTGGATTGACTAAAGGAAAAGGATTCTCTGGAGCCGTTGCAAGATTTGGAATCAGCTTGAGATCTCATAAGGCAGAGAAGGGAGTTAGAAGACCTGGAAGCTTGGGTCCTTGGCATCCTGCGAGAGTAACTTACTATGCACCTATGGCTGGACAACTAGGAATGTTTACAAGAGTTCATTATAATTTGAGAATTATTCATTTTGGAAGTTCAGGAGATGGTCTGATGAAAGTTGGTTTTAAGAATTACGGACTTGTTAGAAATGATTACGTTCTTGTTACCGGAAGCGTTCAAGGGCCTGCAAAAAGGCAAATACTCTTAACTCCCGCTCTACGCCCGAGTAAGAAGATGAATAAGAAAAATTATGAATTTTTGGAGTTGATGAGATGAAAGCTGCTGTTTATGATATGTCTGGAAAGAAAAAGTATGATATTGAGTTGCCTAAAATATTTGATTCAAAGATAAGAGAAGACATAATTGCGAAATCTTTTGAAGCAGAAAGATATTGGCAACCTCACTCGAGTTTTAGCGACGCTGGAAAAAGACATTCCGCTTCTGGAACTATAAGCCATAAGAGACATGATTGGAAAGGGCAATATGGAAAAGGAATTTCAAGAACACCACGTAAAGCACTATGGAGAAGAGGGGTGCAGTTCAATTGGGTTGGCGCAGAAGTTTCTAATACTAGAGGCGGAAGACTTGTACATAGACCTATGGGAATAAGAAGAGTGAGAAAGATAAATGAAAAGGAAATGGAAATTGCTTTCTCCGGAGCGGTTGCTGCTACGGCTCATGGAAAATATATTGTTCAAAGATACGCAAGAATTAGCAAAGTTGAAAAGCACCTTCCGTTCGTGATAGAATCTTTTGATAATGTTAAGGCAAAGAAATTTTTACATGGACTAAAGGAAATGCTTGGAGATTTATTTGAAGTTGCTCTTGCTAAAAGAACTGTTAGGGCTGGAAAAGGAAAGTTAAGAGGAAGAAAATACAAATCAAATGCGGGACTATTATTAATTAAAGGAGATAATGAGAAAATGAAAATTCCTGGAATTGAAATAAAGTCTGTTAGCGAGGTTAAAGTGTCTAATCTTTATCCTCTTGGAAGGCTTGCGGTTTATACTGAGAAAGCCTTGGAGGAATTGAAATGATAAGACCTGTTAGCTCTGAAAAAGCAGTAAAGTTGATTGATTTGGAGAATACTATTGTATTTGAAGTTGCTAGAAGAAGTTCAAAGGAAGATATTAAGAAAGAAGTTTCAAGTCTTTTGGGAGTTAAAGTTGATTCTTTAAGAACCTTGATAAGAAATAATAAAAAATATGCCTATGTGCGATTTGACAAGTCTGTGCAAGCTGCAGATGTGGCGTCTAAAATGGGAATGATGTAAATGGGTAAGCGAATAATATCACAAGCAAGAGGAAAGGGAAGTATGAGTTACAGAGTGAGAGCTAGAGCTTTCGTTTATGAAATAAAATATCCTCCAGTTTCAGGCGAGGGAAAAATTGTAAAACTAATATCTTCTCCTGCGCATTCTGCTCCTTTAGCTAAGATTGAATTTGGTAGAGGAGTATTTTTCAATCCTGCTTTTGAAGGCGCGAGTGAAGGTCAAGAAATATCTATTGGAAATATGGAAGTTAAAAATGGAAATGTGTTTTCAATAAAGGATATGCCTATTGGAACAAATATTTACAATATAGAAAGAAACCCTGGAGATGGTGGAAAAATGATAAGAAGTGCTGGATCAAGAGCAGTCATAAATAAGCGTTATGAAAATAATAAGGTTGGAGTTTTGATGCCTAATAAAAATGAACTTAGACTTGATGGTAATTGCAGAGCAACTATTGGAATTGTGGCTGGAGAAGGAAGAAAATTGAAACCATTCATTAATGCTGGAAAGAAATTCTTTGAAATGAAAGCGCGAAACAAATTATGGCCGCGCACCTCGGCGGTTAAGATGAACGCTATTGACCATCCTTTCGGTTCTGGAAGAGGAAAGCGTATCAAGTCTAAGATTGCTAAGAGAAACGCGCCTGCTGGAGCTAGAGTAGGACATATAAGACCTAGAAGAACAGGGAGGAGCAAGTAATGGAAGTAGAAGTAAGATCAAAGGAAGTATTCTATAAGGGAAAAGAACTGAACTACTTGAAAACACTTGATATTAGAGAGTTTGCTAAATATCTTCCCTCAAGAGAAAGAAGAAGCATCTTAAGACATTTTGAAGTTATTGATAAATTCGTTAAGGAATGCGAGAAGAAAGAAGCTAGTAAGAAAAAGATAAGAACTCATTTGAGAGATTTAATAGTTGTTCCGAGACTTGTTGGTAAGACTATTGAAATTCATAATGGAAAAACGTTCCAAGAAGTGAATGTTGTTGCTGATATGATTGGCCATAGATTTGGCGAATTTGCTCACACTAGAAAGAGAGTTGCTCACTCTGCTGCGGGAATAGGAGCTACTAAGAGTTCGAGGGCTCTAAAGAAGTAAAATGACTGAACATAATCATAAAGTTGAAGAGAAAAAGGAAGAAGTTAAAAAAATGGAAGAACCAACTAGTGAGAAGAAATCAGATGTAAAGAAGACGAAAAAGCCAGTTGTTAAAAAGGAATTTGCAGTTGCTCGTTCTAATAGTCTTCATATTTCTCTTAAACATTCTATGTATGTTTCAAGATTCATCAGAGGAAAAACAATAGACCAAGCGATTGCTGATTTGAATGACGTAATCGCATTTAAAAGAGCTGTTCCGTTTAAAGGAGAGATCCCACATAGGAAAGGAAAGATGATGTCAGGAAGATACCCTATAACTGCTGCGAAAAATTTCATATTAGTATTGAGAGCATTAAAAGGAAATGTTCTAGTTAATGGAATGGATGCTGAAAAAGCTAGAATAACTATTTCCAATCCCAGCTGGGATAGCAGACCGATGAGACGAGGTGGAGTTCACGCAAAGAGAGTCAATTTACTTATGGAAGCAAGAGAAGTGGAGGAAAAGAAAAATGGATGAGAAAAAATTTGTTCAGTTTAAACATGATGAATTAGGAGTTAAAGAATACATAAAGAGATCCTTAGGAAAGGGTAGAATTAGCGAAGTTAATATTGAGTACACTCCGGTTGGAGAGAAAATAATTGTTGCAACTGATAAGCCTGGAATAGTTATTGGATCGAGAGGAGAAAAAATAAATGAGCTTACTGCTACATTGAAAAAAAGATTTAAGTTTGATAATCCTCATATTGACATAAAAGAAATTACTGAGCCTAAACTTGATGCTCATCTTGTTGCGGACGACATTGCGATTCAACTTGAGAGAAAGGGTTCTTTGAAGTTTAAACTTATTGCATATAGATATATTTCGGATATTATGAGGGCAGGGGCCTTGGGAGTTGAAATTGTTCTTTCTGGAAAGCTTCCGAGTGAAAGAGCAAAGTCTTGGAGATTTTCACAGGGATATTTGAAGAAAACTGGAAATCCAGCTAAAGTTGTTGAGAGAGCAATGTCTCAAGCTAGAACTAATCTGGGAGTTATTGGAATTAAGGTAAGTATTTTGCCACCTTATGCAGAGATTCATGACAGGATAATCATCAATCAAGAGATGCTTGATGGATTTAAGAGAGAGGCAAATAGAGAAGTAGTTGTTGTTGAAAAAGTAGAGAAGAAAAAGAAGAAAGGAGCTAAAAGATAATGGCGAAAAAAACTAAAGAACTTGCTTCGATGAGTGTTGAGCAGCGTAAGACTAGAATTAACGAATTGAAAATGGAACTAGTTAGAGCTTCAGTCCCTGGGCAAAAGACTTCGATGAAGACCAAAGAGATTAAAAAGGCAATCGCACGCATATTCACGTTCAACCAGGCTGAAAAAGCTAGGAGGTTGAAGACAAACTAAGATGCATATTGATCCAAGAACAGGGTTGCCTATTGAAGCGCTTTCATGGGAAGATCTTGCTAAAAGCGAACAGCGCATTGCCGTTACGACGGAAAAGCGACGCTACGGCAAGTTTATAACTCTGGTGTCAGGGCTTGATAAAAGCGTTGATATCAAAGCGATTGCAAAATCTCTCAAGGAAGGACTTGCTTGCGGAGGCACGGTTAAGGACGGCATCATAGAGTTACAAGGAAATCACAGGAAACAGGTCAGACAAATACTGGTTAAGCTTGGGTTCGCCCAAGATTCCATTAATGACTGATTCTGGGAATGGAAAATGAAAGAAAATAAAATAATACAGAGCGAAGGGAAAAGACTTTTACCAGTGAGAACTCACGGAAGAACTTTTCAAGGTTATGTTACTAAGAAGTTTGCGACAAGGATTGTTGTTGAATTTGAAAGAACAGTATATGTAAAGAAATATGAAAGATTTTTGAAAGATAAAACAAGATTGCATGCAAGAATTCCTAAGGGAATGCATGTTGCTGTTGGAGATTATGTTGAGGTTTGTGAATGTCGTCCTTTGAGTAAGATTATTCATTTCATTCTCATTAAAGTTGTTAGAGTCGCGGAGGAAAAGAAATGAAAGCTATAAGCGCGCGCACTACAAGAGGATTAAATATTGGTAGCAATTTATTGGCTAGCGATAATAGCGGAGCTCGTATTGTTAGAATAACTGGAGTTGTTCATGGAAAGAGCGTAAAGGGAAGGCAACAATATGCAAAGCTTGGAGATCATGTTAAAGTTTCAGTTAGAGCTGGAAAACCAGAGATGATTGGGGAAGTTTTTGATGCGATTGTTATTCGACAGAAGAAACCTTACAAGCGTAAGACTGGAGAGAGAGTAATGTTTGAAGATAATGCTGTTGCACTTTTGAAAGATGATAAAGGAAATCCGAAGGGAACTCAAATTAAAGGGCCGATAGGAAGAGAAGTTTTAGAGAGATGGCCTGTTGCTGCTAAAATTGCGGAGTTTGTACTATGATGACTGCTGAAATGTCTAAAGTAAAAATCGCTTCTGATGATTTGGAAAAATTTGGAGGATTTTTCATGGGAATGAATAATTATTTAGATGCTGCTGAGGGGAAATGTAAAGAAAGAGTTTACTCTTCAGCATTATTTTTCCTTAATTGTGCTTCGAAAGAATTAGCAAAAATTGATCAAAATATTGGTTGTGTGACTGGAAGTAAAAGAAGACAAACTTATGATGTTCTCGGAGAATTAGCAGGAGATGAGTTTGCAAGTCGGGCGAGAAGAATATTAAATATTTATTGCAATGGAAGGCAGATAAGATGAAAAAGAAATTTTCCCCGGCTTGGAAATCAAGCTCGCAGGTAAGAAAGCAACGAAAATATGTTTATAATGCTCCACTTCACGTTAAACAGAAGTTAGTAAGTGCACATTTAAGCAAAGAGTTGAGAAAGAAACATGGAATTCGTGCTTTGAGCTTGAGGGCTGGAGACGAAGTTATTGTTCAGCGAGGAAATTTCAAGAAAAGAAAGGCGAAAGTGACTGAAGTTGACTTGCTTAAGAAACGTGTGACTCTTGAGAATGTTACTAGACAAAAGAAAGATGGCTCGAAAATACCTGTTTTCTTTGACGCAAGTAATCTGCTTTTGATTTCCATTACTGGAGAAGATAAGAAACGTTTAAAACCAACCAAGAAGGAGGATAAAAATGCATCAGACAAGATCAGCAGCAAATAAGAGGCTACCTATAGCAAGAAAGGGAACAAGATATTTAGTTAGAACTCGCGACCATAATGAAATTTCTATTCCTGTTCTTATTGCGGTCAGAGATATGTTGCACATTGCGCAAAACTTGAAAGAGACAAAGCATTTGATTCATAATAAAAAATTAAAAATTAATGGTAAAAATGTTCGTGATTATAGGCAACCTATAAGACTTATGTCTTTATTTGAAGCGGATAAAAAATATAAATTAAGTCTTTTGCCGACTGGAAAATTCTTTCTTGATGAATGTAAAGATTCAACTAGAATTGCTAAAATAACTGGAAAGGTTCTTGTTGCTGGAGGAAAAGTGCAGATTATATTCCATGATGGAACTACTCTCATTTCTAAAGAAAATTGTAAAATTGGAGATTCTGCAGTGCTTAGTGAAGAGAATAAAATAAAGAAAATAATCCCTGTTGAAAAAGGTGCGGAAATTATGGTTATCTCTGGTAAGAGCGTTGGGAAAAATGGAAAAGTAAAACATGTTGAGGGAAAAGATGTTAATGTTTCGATGGAGGGTCGTGAAGTTGTTCTTAAGAACAAGCACGTTTTGGCAATATGAATGTAATGATGCAACCTAAAGTGGATAAAGTAGTTCTTAGTGCTGGTGCTACTGGGCCTGATTTGGAAAAAGCTAGAAAACTTTTGGAAATGATAACTGGAAGAAAAGCTCAAATAATAAAAGCTGGTCCTCAAAGAAGAATTCCTGAATTTGGAGTTAAACCTGGACTTGAACTTGGAACTAGAGTTAGCGTTAGAGGAAAAGAGGCTATTGAATTATTGAAAAGATTACTTGGAGCGATAGATAATAAGCTTAAAGTCAAGCAGATTGCACCAAATCATTTTTCATTTGGGATAAAAGAATATATTGAAATTCCTGGAATGGAATATATCAGAGAAATAGGGATTAGAGGATTTAATGCTACTATTGCTTTCAAAAGAGCTGGAGTAAGAGTAAAGCATAAAAAGACTAAGTCTGGCAGAATACCTAAGCGCCATAATATAACGCCAAAGGAAATAATTCAATTCATGGAAAACACATTCAAGACGAGGTTCGAATAAAATGACTGCAAGCGATTGGACTAAAATATCTAAGCAATTGAAAAGCAAGCCTGCTATCTTGAAGAAATTTACCAAACATAATAAGCCTAAAGAACGCAAGTTCGGAGTCGCTGCTAAGAAATGCCGAAGATGCGGTAGATTCGGTGCGCATTTAGGTCAATATGAATTAAACTTGTGCCGACAGTGCTTTAGAGAAATCGCAACTGACATCGGATTTAACAAATACAGCTAAAATGAGCCAGGACATACTTGCAGACACGCTAAATAAGGTAATGAATGCCAAGCGAGCGGGGCATGATGGAATAACTGTAAAAAGATATTCAAACTTCGTGCTTTCCGTATTAGCTTTGGCTAAGTTGAAAAATTATGTTGCTAGTTATAAGGTTGCAGATAAAGAACTTGAGATTAAGATTGGAAGCAAATTGAATGCTTGTAAGGCTATCAAACCTAGATTGATTGTTCGTGCAGATGAGATAATGAAATATGTTAGAAGATATTTACCTGCGAAAGATATGGGCGTTGTTATAGTTTCGACAAGTCAGGGGATTATGACACATCATACTGCCTTAGAGAAGAATATCGGAGGCGCTTTAATTGCGTATATCTACTAATGAAACATAAATTTCTTGAAGAAATTGCAATTCCTGAAGGAATAACTTGTTCTTTTTCTGATAAGATTTTTCATTGCTCAAAGGCAAGTAAAAAACTTGAAAGGAAAATCTACATTCCTGGAGTTGGAATAAAAATTGAAGATGGAAAAATAGTTTTTTCTGCAAAAAAAGGAAATAAAAAAACTTTGGCTTGTATTAAAACTTGGTGTGCACATATAAGAAACTTATTTTCTGGTCTTGAAAAAGAATTTGTATACAAAATGGAAATATGTAACGTTCATTTCCCGATGACCGTCAAGGTTGAGGGAAGCAAGTTTGTTGTGACAAATTTCCTTGGAGAAAAAGAAAATAGAGTTGCAAATATTCTTGATAATGTTGAAGTAAAAATTAATGGAGTTAATGTTGAAGTTAAAAGTATTGATTTGGAGCGAGCGGGGCAGACTGCTGCAAATATTGAGAAAGCAACTTTAGTTAGAAAAAGAGATAGAAGAGTTTTCCAAGACGGCATATTTATAACGTCAAAGCCGGGAGTTGAAGCATGATAGGAAGAAAATTTTTGAGGCAAGATAGCGTTAGACACGTTAGACTTGGAAAGAATAGGCCTAAATTGCAAAAATGGCGAAGACCTAGAGGAATGCATAGTAAGATTAGAAAGAAGAGATTTGGTTATCCATTATTTCCGATGACTGGTTTCAAGAAGAATGCTAATGATTCTGGAAAAATACATGGGCTTCTTCCAAAGGTAGTTTATTCTAAATCAGATTTTGAAGACGTAAACTCTGGACATCTAGTTATTTTCAGTAGAAAAATTGGGGCTAAAAAAAGAATTGAACTTGTAAAAGAAGCTCAAACTAGAAAGTTTAAGATTTTTGAAGGGAGGGGCAAGAGAAATGAAGCTTGAAGGTAAAAGAGCGTTAATTGCTAGAACTCTTGGAGTTGGAAAAGGGAGAGTTGGATTTAATGCTGAACACTTAGGAGATATGAAAGAAGCAATAACAAAGCAAGATGTTAGAGAGATGTTTGCTTCTGGAGTAATATTCATAAGAGATGTGAAGGGAAGAAAAACTATCGTTAGATCAAAGGGAAGAAGAAGACATGGAAAGATAAAAAATCCTGCTCGTAATAAAAAGAGAGAGTATATGGTAATAACTCGCAAGTTGAGGGGTTATGTAGGAGAGCTTAAGAAGCAGGGAATTTTGACGCTAGAGCAAAGCTTGATGCTAAGAAGAGAAATCAGAGCAAGAAAATTCAGAAATAAAGCGCATCTTAAGGAGAGATTGACGCTGTTTAAAGAAAAATGAAAGGAATAGGAAAAACAATACCAAGAAGAAGAAAACAAAGCAAGACTGATTATAAGTCTAGAGTGGGTTTGATTAAATCTGATTCTGCAAGACTTGTAGTGAGAAGAAGTAATAGATTTGTTTTAGCTCAAATAGTTTTAAGTGATGGAGCTCAAGATAGAATTATCTGTCAAGCGAGCTCTAAAGAACTTCTTGCTCATGGTTGGCCTAAAGAATTTGAGGGAAGTCTAAAGGGTTTACCTGCTGCTTACTTGACTGGAATGCTTATTGCTTCTAAAGCTAAAAAGAATAATGTTAAAAAGGCTATTTTGGACATTGGAATGCAGAGAAGTGCATTGGGTGGGAGAATATATGCAGTTCTAAAAGGTGCAGTTGATTTTGGGCTTGAAATTCCTCACGGGAAAAATGCAGTTCCTGACGAGAAAAGACTTTCAAGTGTCAAAGAAACCCACGCGCTTATAAATTCAATTAGGGGGAAAATAAAGTAATATGGCAGAAAAAGAAAACATAAACCAGCCTAAAGCCTTGATTGAGGCAACTCCTGAAGAAATGAAGAAGTTGGATAAAACTTTTGAGGAGAAACGCGATTCTGGAAGACTAGACGCTTGGAATCCTAAGACGCAAATCGGTAGAGATGTTAAGAGTGGGAAAGAGAAAGATATTGATCATATTTTGAAGAATAGGAATAAAATTCTTGAGCCTGAAATAGTTGAAATGCTTATTCCTATTGAGACTGATTTATTGGCCATAGGACAAGCTAAAGGAAAGTTTGGTGGTGGAAAGAGAAGGGCCTGGAGACAGACTCAAAAGAAAACTATGGAAGGAAATGTTGTTACTTTCTCTGCTATGGCTGTTGTTGGCGATAGAAATGGACATGTTGGAATTGGAACTGGAAAGGCAAAAGAAACTTTGCCTGCAAGAGAGAAAGCTCTTCGTGCTGCTAAACTTAATGTTATTCGCGTTGAGAGAGGTTGTGGTAATTTTGACTGCTCTTGTAATCAAATGCATAGTCTTGCTGTTTCTGTTGAAGGTAAGTGTGGGAGCGTTCGTGTGAAGCTTTTGCCTGCACCTCAAGGCACTGGACTTGTTGTTGGAAACGAGTTAAAGAAGATATTGAAACTTGCTGGAATAAAAGATATTTATGGAATTACTAAAGGTCAAGTTAGAACTACTATTAATGCAGGAAAAGCTTGTATGGATGCACTTAGTAAAACTACGGAGATAAAAAGATGATAGTTGTAATAAGAATTTCTGGAATGGTTGAGATACCGGATAATATACAAGAAATGCTTTATCGTATGAGACTTAGACAGAAGTATGCTACGGTTATAATGCATGAAACTCCTGAAAATGCTAAGATACTTGAGAGAGTTAGAAATTTTGTCGCTTTTGGAAAGATAAGCGAGAGTATGCTTGAGCAACTTATTGAGATTCGTGGAGAGAGATTTGACAAAAAGAAAATTGATGCTAAGAAGATAGCCTCTGAACTTGGGAAGAAGAATCTTGAAGAGCTTGGAGTTAAGCCATTCTTTAGACTTCATCCTCCAAGAAGAGGAATTGATAGTAAGAAACATTTTGGCGTCGGAAAGGGAGTTCTTGGTAATAATGGCGAGGCTATAAATAAACTTGTGGAGAGAATGTTATGATGAATGAAAGAGAAAATTATAGTGGAAGAAGATATGCTAGCAGGAGATTGTTAAATAGGATAGTTGGTTTAAGCCAAATAGGTATCGGAGCAATTGTAGCATTCAATTTTGATGGAGATAATAATTTAGCATTAAATGTAGGTCTTGGTCTAGGTTCTGCAATGCTTATTGCTAATGGCGCAGGAGATTTAATAACTGGTTATAACAATTATGTTATTAATAGATTAAATGATATGGAATTATCCTTTAGAGGGAGAAGATTATGAAAGTTAAAAAACGTAAAAAGTCGACAAGATATAGAGGTTCTAGGTTAAATAGACGGGGATATAAGAATAGAACTAAGGGCTCTGGAAACCGAGGAGGATATGGTATGGCTGGAACTGGAAAGAGAGGAGACCAAAAGAAAACTCTTGTTTTGAATCTATATGGTAATAAATATTTCAAAAAAGATAGGTCTGTTACTAGAAAATGGAAAGTTCCTTCTATGAGCATAAGGACTATTGAAGAGAGGCTTGGGAATTTTGTTAAGAGTGGGAAAGCAAAGCAGACTAGCGGAGGATATGAAATTGATTTGAGTAAATATAAGATTGTTGGAGATACTAAAACTGATATAAAGATGGTGATAAAGGCCCTTGGTGCTTCAGCTAACGCGAGAAAGGCGATTGAATCTGCTGGGGGCAGTATTCTTTAATCTTTGATAAAATTTATTTTATTCCTGTTAAAACAAAATTAAAATTTTCTCTCTTCTTTCCATCATATTTGCCATTTATTAAATTTTCATAAATTTCCCAATTTTGATGATATAGATAGCTTACATTGTTAACTCCATAAATTGAATTACATGACAATATAAAAGCCAATTCTTCTAATAAATAACAAACGGCTTCATCAACAGCTCGATCCACTTCAATTACGTCATTAAATTTATCGGATATTACTTTTTTTGTATTCTCTCTTGCATCTTTTCTGAAAGAAGCATTGTTTTTGTAGAGTAACATCGTTTCTTTGTACTTTTTCTCATATTCAGGATTTCTGACAATATCTCTTTTCCAATAAACAAAATAGAATTTGTCTTTATTCTCTATTTTTTGCAGTTCTCTTTTAGCTCGATTTATTAAGAGATTTGAATTAAGACTTGCTTTTCTCCTTGCTTTGCTGTTAGAGTAACCTAAAGCTCTGAAAGTATGTTCTGCGGGTTCATCTGGAGATAAGATAATTATTTTTTTGAATTTTTTCTCTGCAAATTTTAACAATCTTCCTATAGTTTTTTCATCAAAATAACTATTGCCTGCACTCATCCAAATTAAACCTAATTCTTCATTCATTTAGAACATACATAACCAAGCCATAAAAAACTTTCTAAACCAAAATAAGACGACGCTAGCTTAAATAACCATTTAAGACTAATATTTAAAAACCAGTAAAATATAGAAGATTGTGGCGCTAAAAAACATTTTACAGCATCTTCCTGAGGTTAAGAAGCCTGTTGAAAAGAAAATAAGTTTTAATGTTAAACTTAAATGGACATTAATAATTCTTGGCTTATTCTTCATTTTATATAATATTCCTCTTCATGGATTGAGTCAGAATTCGTTAGAAAGATTTCAATTTCTTGCAGTTATTCTTGGAACTGATTTTGGAAGTATAATCAGCTTGGGTATCGGTCCGATAGTAATGGCGTCTATTATTTTGCAACTGCTTGTGGGTTCGGGTATTTTATCTATTGATACAAAAACAGAAGAGGGTAAGAAATATTTTCAAGGTATTCAAAAACTTGCTGTATTCTTCTTCATTTTATTTGAAGCGATAGTGTATGTTTTACTTGGAGGATTGCAAGCTGCGCCAGGATATCAGACCTTGGTAATAATTCAGTTAATACTTGGAGGACTTGCAATAATGTTCATGGATGAGGTTAGTAGCAAGTGGGGCTTTGGTTCAGGAGTATCATTGTTCATTCTTGCGGGAGTAGCATTGCATATTTTCGTTGGTTTGTTCCAGTTCATAGGGCCTACTGGAGAAAATTGCCTTATTGATTTTGGAAACGCTAATTGCGTCGGAAAAGTGTTAGTGATAATTCAATCTGTGATAAATGGAGTTCCACAGGAAGCAATTCTTGCAGCTACGGTAATTTTGACTACTGCTTTGATTTTCTTTGGAGCCGTTTGGGCGCAAGGATTGAAAATTGAAATTCCACTTTCTTTTGATAGAATTAGGGGCTATGGTGTAAAGTGGCCATTGCAGTTTTTCTATGCTTCAGTAATTCCAGTTATTCTTGTTTCTGCTTTAGTTGCGAATATTCAGCTATTTGGAAGTCTTTTGCAGACTAAATTAGGTTACGCTACATTTTTAGGAGACTTTTCAAGCAATGGGCAGGCTATAAGTGGGCTCTCTTACTGGCTTGGATACACTAATCTTGTTGAAGCTATAATAAGAGGGAGTATAAGTTCTGGAATGATATTGCAAAGCATTATTCATGTCTTGTTCTACATGATATTTGCGATGATATTTTCTATATTTTGGGTAAAGACTTCTGGAATGGAAGCTAGTGCGCAGGCTAAAAATATTATGTCTTCTGGTTTGCAAATTCCTGGATTCAGGAAGGATGAGAGAGTTTTAGAGAGCGTACTTGGGAGATATATTATGCCTTTAACTATAATGGGTGGGCTTAGCGTCGGGGCTTTAGCGGCTATTGCGAATATTCTTGGAGCTTTAACTGCTGGAACTTCTATACTTTTAGCGGTTATGGTTACTTATCAATTCTATCAGAGCATTGCGCAACAACATGCATTAGATATGAGTCCTGCTTTGAGAAAGTTCATGACTTGAGCTTTTAATTAATTTTTAATTGACAAAATAATATTTATAAATAAAATATAGAGCTACTAAAATTATTATCCAAAAAGCTAAACTTCTTCTTTTTATCCAAGAGACAGGGTAAAAGTTTTTGTTTATTCCTTTAGGTTGAACCCATGTTATAAATTTATTACATCTCTCGCATCTTTGTCTCCAATCAAATACATTTGAAGAGGACTCACTAATGAATGTAGCTCTATTCCAATTATGAAAACCAAGAAAACATAATAAATTATTTCCCATATTGGTAATGTTAATACTTGTATATTAAGCTAACTTTGTACTGGAATTTATTCTTTCAGCATGTTTAAATAATTGTCTTTTCTTTTGGAGATATGAAAAAGAGTTTCGCAATTTATTTCGCAGTATTGCTGATATCCTTGGGTATTGGAGCAAGTTGGGATAAATATCCAATAATAAAGAATACTGCGCATGGTATACTTGATCCTACTGCTGGACTTTTGCTTGAATGGAATTTGCTTTTCGGATTTATCATTATTGTTGCTGTCATCAGTCTGATTCTGACAATAACACAGAAAGTTTTTGTAAATCAGGAAGAAATGAAGGCAGTTAAAGCCGAGCAGAAATTTTTACAAGCTGAAATGAAGAAGTATTCAGAACATCCTGAGAAGCTTATGGAATTACAAAAGAGAAATTTGCATACGGCTGGAGCGACATTTCATTTGATGACGCGCTCGCTTGTTGTTACGGCAATACCCATAATTCTATTTTTTAGATGGTTTCAGGAGGCATTAACGCCGATTTGGGGCGGATGGTGGATTCTTTATTATCTTGTTACTACAATAATTTTCTCAAGTATATTCAGGAAATTGATGAAGGTCGCCTAGAGCCTTTAAGTATGAAGTATTCTTTTACCTTTATTTATTATGAATAGTTCTTTTTTATATAATCTCTTTGGTGAAGAGTATTTTTCTTCTATTTTTAATTTAAGATATTTCATAAGATTATCAATTTCTCCTTCTTTGAAATATTTAGAAGGGTGTATCTCCACTTTTTGTTTCGCCATAAAATTAGTTTTTATATCGTTATATATTAAAGACAACTTTGACAATAAACTAGTATATGTTTCTTCAAGAATGACTATATTGTTTCGTGATACTCTTATTATTTCTTTTATTATTTTATCTCTTAGTGTTATATGATGCAACATGTATGTGGTCACTACCGTATCAAAACTCTTATCTAAAAATGGAATATTTAGTCCGTCATATATGCGGAGATTTTTCTTAAATATGGAGTCTTTATTCGAACATATATCTAAACTTATGATGTTTTTGTTATATAGCCAGATAAAATGCGAAACATAACCTAAACCAAAACCAATTTTTAGAACCTTGCCTGAAGTTATCTTAGATTTATACTTATAAAACCATTTTAAATCGTCATCGTATATGTATCCTTGTTTTTTAGACTTAAATTTAATCGGTTCTAATATGTAGAGATAGGCTTTCCACCCATTATTTTCTTCTTCATAAAAATTTTTAACAAAAAATCTATTTTCAATTATAAGTTTATTTAATAAATCTATATCCCCCGTATTAGAAAAACCAAGTATTATTTGTCCATTAGTTTTAAGATAATTTTTAGCATTATTCATGAATATTTTTAGAGCCCTATAGCTTGGATCGGAAACGCCATATTCCAATATATTATTAGGTTTGTTTCCATGATAGGGGGCAGCAAAAGTAATTGTATCATATTTATCATTTACTGATTTAAAGACATCAGAATAAAATACATCAAAATTTTTAATTTTATGGTTATCTAGATTATTCTTTGTATTCAATAAAGCATTTTTATTTATATCGACTGCGGTTATTTTATTTGCGCCCTGAAAACCTGCAAATAATGAAATTATACCGCTACCGCAGCCTATCTCTAAAAAATCTTTTCCTTTTTGATTAGGCATCTTTTGTATGTGAAACCTAGAGGACCAGTCATACTTGGGAGACATGACGTTAGGATATACAATAATCTCTTTTCCTAAAATTCTGGTTTTATACGGAATCTTATGCTTTCTAACTCTTTTTAGATAAGGATTTGTAGTAAGATGGGTTTTATAGCTTTTCATTTATTATTTATTATTTGCCGTATTTTTATAGGTTTACTCTTGACAAATAATCCTTGCTTTTCTTGCGAGATAGAATTGTTGAAAGACTCTTTTCCTAGTAAGGTTTTTATAGCTTAATTCTGGCTTGTGATATGGAACAAGAGCTAATAGAGCAAGCAAGACAAAAATATGAGCAATCTAGGATGATTGAAGAGCAACTAGCGCAAGTTAGCGAACAACTTGGAAATCTTGAATTATTTAAGGAAAATATAAATAAATTTGAAAGTTCAAATGATAAAGAAATATTCGCATCTCTCGGAAGAGGAGTTTTCTTTTCTGCGGAAATAAAAGATAAAGAATTCCTTGTTGATGTTGGTGCGGGCATTTTGGTGAGGAAGAATGCCTCTCAAGCTAAAGAGATTGTTGATAATCAGATTAAACGACTTGGAGAGATTGGGGAAAACTTGAGGAATATGCTTGATAATCTTGCACAGGAACTTGAGGAATTTGCTAGAGAGATAGTAAAAGCTAGAGATCCACAAGAACATATTTAAGCGTTGTTGATTTTTGGCTTAAATGTTAGAGATGATCATTAACCCTAGAAAGGCCGAAAGAAAACCTTGGGAATTATTTTTTGTTGGGCTTTTCTATGCTAGCGCTTCAATTCTTCTTGTTAATTGGGTTTTTGCTAAAGATTCCGTACTTTCGGCATATTCTGGTATTCTTGTTGTGACATTTACAGTTATGTTTTCTTTGCCTTTTATGTATTATTTGATAAGGCTTGAGGAAGAAAGAGCGATTCAGAAAATTGGAGCTATACGCCTATTGAAAGAGCATAGACATGCATTATGGGCTTTTCTATGGCTTTTTATGGGTTTTATCGTCGCTTTTTCAGTTTGGTATATACTACTTCCTACAACTGAAAGTTTCAAAGCCCAAATTGATACATTCTGTCTTATTAATCGGCCGGGTAACTTTCAGTCTTGCGTCGTTCAATATGGCTCAAAGAGTTCTGTGCAGACTGTATTTGTAAGCAATAAGGAAAGATTATTCTTAATTTTTTCAAATAATATTTATGTCTTAATATTCACTCTTTTGTTTTCGCTTATTTTTGGTGCAGGGGCTATATTTATTTTGGCTTGGAATGCGAGCGTTATTGCAGCAGCGATAGGAATATTTAGTCAATCTGAACTAAAGCTTTTGCCTGTTGCGCTATTAAGATATATGATTCATGGACTGCCTGAAATAGCGGCTTATTTTATAACTGCGCTTGCTGGAGGAATTGTTTCTGTTGCAGTTATTAGGCATCAGGTTGGAACTGATGGCTTTTGGGATGTTCTTCAAGATGCTCTTGATTTGATTATTGTTGCTGTGGGAATATTATTTTTGGCTGGGCTTTTAGAAGTATTTTTAACGCCATTTTTATTCAATTGAAAGATTTATAAAAGTCGTTTAATCAGAGATGATATGGAAATCAGATGTGATAGATGCAGATACAGGTTTAAAGCTGATAAAAGACCTGAAAGATGCCCTTATTGCGGTGAGAAGAAAACGTTAGCAGAAGATGAGAGTGCTGAAGATCTGCTTGAGAGTCTTTCATGAATGAGAGCCAATTGATTGAAGAAAGAAAGAATAAATTACTTCGTTTTCTAAGAGAGCGAGTTGAAGTAATAGTTTGTGCTTTGTTGATTTTTGTAATGGGCATTGCTACTTGGATAAGAATTCAACCTATGAGAATAAATCCCTCGACGGGCAAGCCTGGTCTTTGGGATGTTACTACAAATAATTGGACTCTTGGACCGGATTTAGATCCTTTTTTATTTTTAAGATGGGCAAAATCTATCGTTGAGAATGGTAGTCTATATGCCGTGGATGTGATGAGATCCGTTCCTTTCGGCTTTAGCACAAAGCAAGAACTTGTTTTGTTACCTTACTTGATTGCATGGTTTCATAAAATGGCCTCTTTGTTTGGAAGTGGCTCTATTGAGCAGTCAGCTGTTTTATTTCCGGTTTTCATGTTCGTAATTGCATTACCTTTCTTCTTTTTATTCAACTTTTTTATATTTAGGAAATTCTTTAATAAAAAAGTTGCTTACTTCTCTGCTATTTTAGCCACACTTATCTTAGTAGTTCAGCCAGTAATTTTACCTAGAACTATCGCAGGAATTCCTGAAAAGGAGGTTGCTTCTCTTGTTTTTTATTTTGCGGCGATGCTTTTCTTTACACTCTCCTTCCAGACAGGATCAATTAAAAGAGCATCTATTTTCTCTGCACTTGCTGGAGTCGCTACCGCGGGAATGGCGCTTGTTTGGGGAGGTTACATATATTTCTTCGTTATAGCTGCAGTCACAACATTCATATTACTTATTTTAGAAAAAATGAATCTTGAAAGAAGTGTGGCTTATTTCATCTGGCTTGCTCTTAGCGTTATTATTCCTTCGGTAGTTTCATTGAGATATGCTTTGTCAGATTTCTTGATTTCTACCACTACTGGACTGTCTTTTTTTGTTTTGTTTAGCCTTATTATCTATAGACTTGCGGAGACTCAAAGAGGAAAATTGATTTTGGAAAGAGCATCATTTATCAAAAAAATGCCTATTGCTTTGCTATCTGTTATTGTGGGAATTATTTGTGCGCTTATTATTGGAACGGTTATTTTCGGGCCGTCTTTTGTATTAGATAAAGCGCAAGATGTTGGTAAAATTATTATAAAGCCTACAACAGATAGAGTGGGAGTTACTGTTGCTGAAAATAAACAACCTTATCTTGTTGAGTGGATTGGGAGTTTCGGTCCATTTATTCCTAAAACTAACCTTTCAATTTTCTTGATACTCTTTGTATCTGGGGCGGCTCTTGCTGTCTACATGTCATTGAAAAATATGCGCTTTAAAGAGAGAGTGATTATTTCTTTAAGTTATCTTCTTCTTGTAATAGGCATATTGTTTAGCAGATATTCTCCTAGTGGAGCTTTAAATGGGGAAAATTTTCTAAGTTTGGCTTTTCTCTTTGCTCCGTTCTTTCTCTTTCTGATTATAGCAAGTTTGACATTCTATAGACAAAATAAAAGAAAATCTTTCGAATATAGGGATATAATTTTTGAGGCTATTTTTCTTTCGGTAATGCTCATTGTTACTATTCTTGCTGCTCGTGCGGCGATAAGACTTGTTATGGTTCTTGCGATACCTACTGCAAGTTTAGCGGCTTTTCTAATTGCGGCTGTTTATGTGAAGATGAAGAGCAAAAATAGAGAAGATTCATCAAGAATTTGGATGATGGTTATATTTGCGATTGTTCTTATTAGTACAATTTTTGTTGTATATGCATTGTATAATAATAGCGTTTCTACTGCAAAACAATATATCCCTTCTGGATACACTAATCAATGGCAAGAAGCCATGTCTTGGGTAAGGGAAAATACTGATGAGAAAGCTGTATTTGCGCATTGGTGGGACTATGGTTATTGGGTTCAGTCAATAGGAGAGCGCGCGACAATTCTTGATGGAGGAAATTCTTTACCTTACTGGAATTATCTTATGGCGCGATGGGTGCTAACGGGAGAGAATGAGAAAAATTCTTTAGATTTTCTCTATAGTCATAATGCTACTCATTTGCTTATTGACTCAACGGATATTGGAAAGTATCCTGCTTATGCTAGTATTGGGAGTAATGATAGTTATGATAGAAACAGCTGGATTAGCACTTTTAACTTAGATCCAAGTCAGATAGTAAATAGAAAAAATACTAGTGTTTACGTGTATACTGGGCAATTTCCGCTTGATGAAGATATATTTTATTCGATAAATGGTAGCGAAATATTTTTGCCGGCTGGACAAGCAGCATTACTTGCAATTGTTCTAGAGAAGAATTCTTCTGGAGATATTGTAAGCGTGCCGAATGGTATATTTGTATATCAGAATAATCAAATAAATTTACCTATAAGAAGAGTTTTTGATGGTAAAATTATTGATTTTGAAGAAGGCGTTGATTCTACTTTGTTTATGATCCCTAGACTCGCTCAAACTGATCAAGGACTTCAATTTTTCGATGATGGCTCAATATTATATTTGAGCAAGAGGATTCAAAATACAAATTTTGCTAGACTTTACCTTTATGGTGAGAAAGATGATCACTATGTCTTGAAACACAGTCAAGATGACTATTTGATAAGTGAGTTAAAGAGTAGAGGAATGAGCAATAATGATTTTGTTATTTATGATTCGGTTCGTGGGCCTATTAAAATCTGGGAAATTAAATACTCTTCTAGCGAAGTTAGAGAAGATTATCTTCTAAGAACATTTCCTGAAAGCGGGAGAGTTTAAATGGTCAACTTTATTTTGTTCTTATTTCCATTAATCGCCTTTTTTATTTCGCTATTTTGCTTGAAATTATGGATTGTAAAAACTCATCAAATAGGGCTAGTTTGGGATGACATGAATAAAATAGGTGCGAAGAAAGTGGCTGGTTCTGGGGGAATAATCGTCGTATTTTCTTTTCTTATTGGAATTTTTCTTTATATTTCTTATAGAACATTTTTCATTCAAACTGAACTAGAATTATTTAAAATTCTCTCCCTATCCTGCTCGATTCTTTTCTTGGCAGGCATTGGGCTTATTGATGACTTGCTTGGTTGGCAAAGAGGAGGACTTTCAAAAACTTCTAGAATTCTTTTGGTTATTATTGCTGCAATTCCTTTAACTGCTATAAACGTAGGAAAATCGCAAATTGCGCTTCCATTTTTTGGTATGATTGATACTGGTTTATTATATCCTTTATTACTTGTACCAATAGGAATTGTTGGAGCTGCTACAACATTTAACTTTCTAGCTGGATTTAATGGATTAGAAGCAGGGCAAGGAGTTTTATTGTTGTCTGGTTTGGGTTTAGTGGCCTATAGTACCGGCAGTGGTTGGATTTCTGTTATTTGTTTTTGTATGGTATTTGCTCTTCTTGCTTTCTTGGTCTATAATTGGTATCCTGCTCAAGTATTCCCTGGAGATGTTCTTACTTATAGCGTCGGGGGATTGATAGCAATGGCTGCAATATTAGGTAATTTTGAGAAGATTGCTATTTTCTTCTTTATCCCAAATATGTTAGAGGTCTTTCTAAAAGCTAGAGGCGGTTTGATTAAGCAATCTTTTGGGAAACCAAATGCAGATGGGTCTTTGGATTTGCGTTATGACAAACTCTATAGTTTGAATCATATCGCATTATGGATACAGAAAAAAGTAGGAAGAAGACCTAGTGAAAAGGTAGCTGTTCTTCTTATCTTGGCATTTCAATTAATAATTATTTTGCTTGGATTATTTATATTTAGGGAGAGCGTTTTTCTTTAAATATGAAATTAAATGGGGCTTTATTAAGAGGAAGTTTAGTTTTGCTTATTTCATTTAATATATACAACGCATTAAATTTTTTATTTCACCTTGTGATGGCGAGAATGCTGTCTGTTGCAGAATATGGAATTTTAGCTACTTTATTTTCTTTTATGTACATGTTGGGAGTATTTAGTGAATCGATACAACTTGTTGTTGCTAAGTATTCTGCTGAGAACGCATCTCGGGGAAAAATAAAAACTCTTCTTGGTAAAACACTAAAACGGGCTTTTATTTTTTCATTTGTAATTTTTATAGTCTATTCAGTTTTTGTATGGTTTTTAACAGACATACTAAATATTAATTATTATTTATTATTTATTAATGGGTTTATTATTTTTGCTACGTTCTTAACTCCAACAACTAGAGGAGTAATGCAAGGGACAAAGAGATTTGGTTCACTTGGATTAAATATGATTTCTGAATCTCTTTTCAAATTAATTGTTGCTGTTGTTCTGGTTGTAATCGGATATGGAGTATATGGTGCAATATTGGGCACCCTTGTGGGAGTATTCATCTCGCTGATTTTCTCTTTTTACATTGTTAAAGATATATTTGCGTTCAAATCTGAACCATTAGAAACTTCCGGCATATGGGCTCAAATTAGACCTACTTTCTTCATAATACTCATGATTATGGCTTTCTATAGTTTAGATATAATCTTTGTTAGGGCTTTATTTGACGAAGACTCTGCAGGGGCTTATGCTATTGCTTCTGTAATTGCAAAGATGCTATTCCTTGGAACTTATCCTGTCGCGAGAGCAATGTTTCCATTGGCTGTTGAAAGTAATTCTAGAAAACAGAATTCGATTAACTTATTTGTTAATGCTATGTCCTTGATAGTTTTTGGGGCAATTTGCGCTTTACTTGTATTCTATTTTTTACCTGAACTTATCGTTAATATTTTCTCTGGAAAAGAAATATCTATTGCTTCAAACCTGCTTTTTGTCTTGGGCATTTCAGTTTCTTTAATTTCCTTATCTAACTTAATATTATTCTTTAAAATTTCAATTGGTAGGACTAAAAATTATTATATAATGGCCCTTCCAGTTTTAGCTGAACTTGTTATTTTATATCTTTTTGCGAGTAGTTTATACCTATTTTCCATAGGTTTTGTCCTTGCCTCAATTATTTTACTTGTGGTTTCTATATTGATGAAGTAACTACTTGGCTATAGATTTAAAATAGCGAAAAATATGTATTTTTATGCAAAAAGTATCGATAGTAATCCCTGCGCATAATGAAGAAAGAAGAATTGGAGCTACATTGATTGCTTATAGTAAATTCTTCAATAATAAATTAAGTACTTTTTATGATTTTGAGATAATAGTTGTCTTGAATGCCTGCAAGGATAATACTTTAAAAATTGTGAGAGAAAATAAATCTAGTAATGTCAGAATACTTAATTTTGTTAGAGGTGGGAAGGGATTTGCAGTTATAGAGGGTTTTAAAGAATCTTTAAGGAGAGGGGCGGACATAGTCGGATTTGTTGATGCTGATATGGCGACTCCTCCAGAAGCCTTTTATCAACTTGTTAGCAAAATTAGAGGATATGATGGAGTAATTGCCAGCCGTTATCTTAGAGGTGCTAGACTGGTGCCTGCGCCTTCAATTGGGAAGATTTTTGGCTCTAGAATATTCAATTTTCTTTTGAGAACTCTTTTTTTCATCCCTTATAGAGATACCCAATGTGGCGCAAAAATATTTACAAAAAGATGTCTTTTGAAAATTATGCCTTTTCTTAGCATGTCTCAATGGGCTTTTGATGTTGAGATGCTCTATGTAGCGCATAGAGAGAATATGAAGATTCTTGAATTAGCTACAAGTTGGTCAGAGAAAGAATTTTCAAAGATTGATTATTTGAGAACAGGTATTGGAATGGCTCTTGGGATTACAAGGCTAAGAATAATCAATTCTCCTTTTAAGAAGGTAATTAAAATTTATGAGCGTGTTTTTCTTCATAAAAACTTATAAAGACAAGTTTCGCTCAATATTGATGGATAAAGGAAAGCCGCTAATAAGCGTCAATTTGCCAACATATAACGGCGAGGCTACGATTAGAGATGCGCTTGAGTCTGTAAAAAGACAGAATTATAAGAATTATGAGATTGTTATTGTTGATCATTATTCAAAAGATAGAACTATTGATATTGCTAAAGAGTATACTAAAAAAATTTACTTTGATAAAGGTAGACTTTTGAGCTCAAGAAAAATAGGGCTCCAAAAAAGTAAGGGGGAGTTAATTTTGTTCTTGAGTTGTGATCAGATTTTAAGCCCAGGGGCTTTTGAGCGTATTGCTAAGGAATTTAATGAAAAAGATATAGACATGGCTGTAACTGAAGAACGTTCTCATAATCCTAAAACTTGGGTTGAGAAGATGACTGATATTGACAGGAAGATAGTTCATGAAGAATTTATTATTGACCCTTGCAAGAGCGTTTTACTCCCTAGTGTTTTCAAAAAAGAGTTATTGATGAAGTTTTATCATAAATTTGGACAAAAACTATTGGATACTGTAACAATTCACGACCATGCCATTACATATTATGAGGCTTGGAAGATTTCGCAAAAAGTAGGTGTCGTTAGAAATGTGTATTATCATCAAGAACCTAAATCTATGAGAGAACTTTTCAGCCATTATGTTTCTTGGGGTAAGAGAAGTCATGCAGTTGATGGAATTTTATCAAAAGAGTATGATGAAATGTTCAAGAGCAAGATGCGTTATCGTTTAAAAAATATAAAAATTAGTAAAGATTCTCTATATAGGGCTCCGATAATTTTAGCTAAGGGGCTTGGATTTAGTATTGGAAGGCATATGCCTCAGAAAAAGTAAATCATATGACTTTAGCAATCTCTTGTAGAAAACTATTTTTTACTCCAAGATAAGAAAACTTACTTGCAGAAGAGATTATCTTATTTCTATTTTTTTTCTTTAAGTTCGATTTTATACATAAATCTATTTTTTTGCCGAAATCTGCCTTATCATAAGGTTTTGCAAGAAATCCTGTAACGCCGTCTGTGATTTGTTCTGTCGGGCCTGCGCCATCGTTCCAGACTATTACTGGAGTTCCGCATGAAAGACTTTCTGCAGGTACGAGACCAAAGTCCTCTCCGGGGGTTGGAAATGCGAATACTGATGCGCTGGAGTAATAAGCAAGAATTTCTTCTGTTTTTAGCCTTCCTAAGAATTTCACCTTGACATTTTTTTCTTTAGCAAAATCCATAAGCTTGGATTTATAGCTATCTTCTACAGATCCCGCAAGATAAAGAGGGAGTTTTGATTTTGAAAAGGACATCGCTTCGATTAGCCATTCATATTTTTTATCTGGAATTATTCTGCTTGAGCTAAAAACAAACTGTTCTTTTATGCTTTCTTCGACGGGATGGAAACGCTTGTCTAGAGGAGGGTAGCTGACTATTGAATTCATATTATAGAGTCTGTCTAATTTTTTCTTTGTGAAACTGCTGTTTATCAAAATTAGGTCGTTCTTTTTTATCAGTTTTCTGTCAAGAGCTCTTAAAGGAACTCCAAGAAAACGAGAAATCCAAACTACAATCTTTCTTTTTATTCCTTGAGTTCCATCGGCCCATTCTGCCTTTTCATCGTCGGATAAATAGAGAAAATGCGGATAGTGATTTACGTAGTTTATTCTTTTGGTTTTTTTATTTCTAATAAGATAGTTTGTTGGAAAGCTATAAGTGATAAAGAGATCGGGATTAATTGCATTGAGCTTGTTCAAACCAATAAAGCACAAGGCTAGATTAAGCCATTCATATTTTGTCTTGAAGAGGCTTATTTCGCGAATCTTAATTCCTTCAAATGGTAATAAGGTGAGAATCTTAGGGTCAAGATGACAAGTTAGCAACTCAACTTCATATCCTGCTTCCTTAAGAAAATTAGCATGGTTTATTAGTTCTCTCTCAAGACCTCCTTGCTCTGAAAGAAATTCGTAAATTAAACAGACATACTTTTTTCTGTCCATTTGTATAAATCCCCTAAACCTACATCAAGGGAAACTTGAGGTTCCCAGCCTAAAATTTCCTTGGCTTTGGCTATATCACAATAGAAAACTTTCTGATCTGCTGGACGCCAAGGTCCAAAGGAAGGTTCTATTCCCCATCTTTTGCATAACTCTAGAAGAGATATTGTGTTTTGATAGCCTCCGCCGACATTAAAGACTTCCCCTTCGATGCTAGGTTTAGTATTATCAAGAAGGCGTTTGGCTTGCATTTCTAATAAGCGGACGACATCATCTGCATGCACTGCATCTCTGACTTGTTTGCCGTCTCCGTAAATAACTGCAGGTTTGCCTGATATCTTATTTATTGCGAAATAAGAGAGCCAGCCTTGGTCCATTATTCCATGTTGATTAGGCCCATACATACAAGAGCAACGATTAACGACTCCGCCAAACTCGCGAACATATATGTCTCCCACAAGTTTTGAACAGCCATAAGGAGTGTGGTGTTTTGCATCAATTGAGAATTCCTCATGAATTCCTTTTTCTTTTAATTCCCCATCAAAATCGTATCTTGATTCTAATTCTCTTATCGGAACTTTGTTTACATTGTCTCCAAATACCTTGTTAGTTGAAGTGTAAATGACTTTTGCGCCGACATTATGGGCTGCTAAAACGACTTCAAAAGTGCCTGTTCCGTTTATAGCAAAATCTCTTCTTGGGTTTTGAAGGCTTGTTGTTACGGCAACTTGTGCTGCAAAATGAAAGACTATTTCAGGTCTTACTTTATAGATTATGTTAGGAAGATCTTCTATTTCGACATGAAAAAAATCAAATGCTGGAAAGCTATCTTTTAGTTTTTTCGCATTTAGCTCTGAACCTTTCCTTGAAAGAGAGTCTGTTCCGACTACTTGATGACCTTTTGAAAGCAAACTTAAGGCTAAATTAGTTCCAACGAAACCTGCCGCACCTGTTATTAAACATCTCATAGCATTACATCTAGGGTTCATTTTTAAGGTTTATGGTGAATAAATCTCCCTATTAAGGAACTAATTTTTCATAATTCAGATGGATAAAAATAGAGTTATCTGAAAGTATCTTTTTAACTTTTGGACTAAGATTCTTGTTCCATTCTTTTGGATAAAATCTTTTCCAAGCGGAAGCTACGGCATGAATTACATAAGGAGGCCAAGATTCGTCAATTGAATGGAATTTTTTCCAAGTTGAATGGCCATCTGATGCGTTAATCGATTTTTCATCTATTTTTATTTGCTTTGCAAAGCAGAGATTTGGTGTTGAAACATTGTAATTACGCAGATTGTCTTCTTTATTGTTTGGCTTAAAAACTATAGTAGCAAAGCCAAGAAAATCTTCTTGAACGATGTTGATGTCTATGCCAATTTCTTTTTTAACTTTTTCTTTCGCGATTTTTTGATAGTTTACGCTCTTATCTGCGCGGCCTCCAAAAATCCACCATTCGCCTGGAGCGACTCCTTGATTATTTCTTTTTCCTAATATTACTGATGGTTTGTCTTCTAAAGGGATTAGAACTACATCGATACATAACATCGGACCATAGCGATGGAGGAAATCATAAATTGGGCGCTCTAGCCAGTTATCTCTTTCTGGTCCTATTAACTTGATTGCCTCTTCAAGCTTTTCTTTGATTTTATCTTCTTGTGTTGTCATTTTATTTTTTGAGCAAGTACCACCATCTGAGGAGCAAGCCTTGGCATTTTTGCGACTAATCTATCAAATGGAAGAAGCCATTTTGGAAGGCCTTCTTCATAACTTGCGCCTTTTACTTCTATAAATTTGAAACCATTCATTACTAATAAATCTTTAATTGCATCTATGGTGAAAATGCGTATATGTCCTACTGGGCGACTGCCATCTTTCAAGCCCTTTAGTGGACCAGAGCCTACAAGTTTTGATTTTGTTGACATTTCAACGAACAAGGGCTGTATTCCGAGAAGGAGAAGTATTCTGTTAAACCAAGCACAAAGATTGGGGGTTGACAAGATTAGATATCCTCCTTTTTTCAAAATTCTATTCATTTCACTTAAGAAAATATCTGGATTGTAAAGATGCTCAATAAGCTCTCCTGCGTATGCAATATCATAAATTTCTGACTTTAGGTTTATGCCTTCTTCAAAATCGCTTTGGATGACGTCAAATCCATTTTTTCTCGCTTCTTGAACTTCTTTTTTTGAGTAATCAAGACCTTTTATCTTTAGTTCTGGGAATAATTTCTGAATGTAAAAAAGAAAATCGCCATGACCGCAGCCTGCATCTATGAAATATTTTGATTTTGTTGATAATTTTTTTATAAAACTAAGAACTAATTTCTCTCTATGATAGAGAGTTCTTTTTTGTTTTCTATTTTTATTCCAATACTCATAATGGTCAATTGTTTTCACTTTATTTAACCTCGTAAATTATAAGAAGGGCTTGTGTGCGGGCTTGGTCTGCATAATAAACTTGAACTGGACTGATTCTATTTTGATTTTGTGCAATCCAGTCGCTTATAGCTTGAGGATGTGGCTCAAATATGGATACTTGAAGAAATCTTGCATTTGTTGCCTTCAATAACTCGTTGAAATCCTCTGGTGTTTTTATGAAAGAGTAGCTTCTTGTTTTACGTTCGGAATAATACGCTGTTTGGGGGATTGAGATTGATAGGACTGTGTCTTCAAAGTTTGAGTTTGCTCTTATCCATAATCCTGCGTCCCTTACTTGAGAATAAGAGTCTTCTTTTAGATTTATTATCTCATTAGCATGAGAAATATGGCTATATCCTGCGAAGATAAGAATAACCAATATTAGTGCTAGGGCTATATACTTGCTATGCTGTTTAATAAGTGAATAAAGCCAAATTAGAGCTTCGCTGGACATGAAAAAGATGAATGGTAGCCATAAGAAAACCCATCTGTCTTCGGCCCCTCTGACATAAAAGACATAGAACAAGAGAACCACTATAATTGAAATTAGCGAAAAAAGACGGGGATTGAAGCATTTGGTTTTATCTTTCACTAGTACATCTAAGTATAGCAAAGGACTAAGGGAGATTACTAAACCAACTATGAAAAAGATGAAAGAGATATTTTCAGTTAATGAATAGAAAAACTTGAAGACATACCAGCCAATTGGTTTATTCTCTAGGACTACTGAAGCATAACCTGAATCAGTGAGGAATGAAGTTGCGCTGCCAAATGATACGTAAGAATAGATAAATTGAGGGATTAGAATTATTAGGAAGGCTAAAAAGAAAATCCAATAGTCTTTATTCTTTATGAAAGAAAGTCTATCTTTTATCAAGATGAAAATAAAGAAAGAAGCCGGAACTAGTAGTCCTGAAACTTTAAAGTTAAAACCTAAAGATGCGAAAACTCCTGCAAATATTATGAGCTTGGTTTTATTCTCTTTCCAATAACGCCACATAAAATATACTGCAATAACTTGGAATAACATAGATATGGGGTCTGGTTGTAGGCGAGCTGTCCAAAAAATTAGACTCCAGTTTATAGCAATTAGAAATGAAGCAATTAAGGCAACCTTACGATTGAACATTTCTTTTCCTAAAAAGTATACTGCGCCTACTAGGAATACTGAAGGTAAAACCACAAGAAGAAATTTTATAATTTGTTCAGAAAATCCAATTCTAAATAATATGGAAATTACCCATGAAAAAATAAATGGCCTTTGATTGTTTAATAAATAATCAAGTCCTATTGAGAAATATTTGGCTATTGAGCCATACTCTGACTCATCCCACCAAAGAGCCTGCCCCTTTGTTGAATACCAAAAATAAACTCGGATAATGAAAGCAAATGCTAAGATTCCTAAAAATATTAGATTATATCTATCGGATAGCCATTGTTTTGCTTTATCCTTGAGTTCCATCTTTATTGTAAAAAAGTCATGAATTTACTCTTTTTATTTCTGCCTATTTTGTGCTCTCCACACGTTCCCAGTTATTTTTGAAAGATCTTTTCCATAATCTTACATCTAAAAAGACTCTTGCCCAGATATAGGACTTCATAAATATTAATAATAGAAACCAAAATAGTTCTTTAAAATTCTCAAGTTTAGTAAAAATCCATAATGTGGACTTTGCCTCTTCGGTTAGGGAGGCTGTTTTTGAAATTTTGAACATTTTTTTAAGTTGGTAAAACCTTGCGGCAGTCCTTTTTTTCTGTCTTATCCAATCTGGAAGAGTAGTTGGATATTTTACATAGACTTCTGCTTTAGGCTCGTAGAGCGTTCTAAAACCTTTTTTTTGAATCAAAAAAGAAATATAAGCGTCATCTGCAAGTACGTCTTCAGGTAGAGAAGAGATTATTCCTGTTCTTATTGCATAAAGATAGCCCGAACAAATTACATTCTTTGCTTCTCTTTGCTCGTTTAGACGCATTCGATGAAAGGATTCAGTTAGCAAATATGCCCAAAACCCAAACATACTTTCCTTGGAATTTGTAGAGACTACTCGGGAAGTCACTGCGCCTGTTCCTTTTGAATTATTAATAGATTCTAAAAGATATTTTATTGAGTCTTTACTTGAATAAACATCACCATCTGTTAGAATCAAGACTTCTCCTCGTGCCTTCTTGAAAATTAAGTTTAGGGCGGCTGGCTTACCAAGACCTTTGTCTTTTATTAGCGAAATCTTCTTATTTTTTTGTATATATCTTTCTACAATTTTTTGAGTTATTTTATCTGGAGATGAAACTATTAACTCATAATCTTTAAGATTTTGATTTAAAATTGAGTCTATTGCTCGTCCGATTGTTTTTGGTTCTTTGAATGAGGCAATCGCAATGGATATCATTTTATCTCGCTTAGCACCTTCTCGGGAGAGATACTATTAATGAGTTCTTCGTTGTATTCATCGCTTCTTTCTGGAAAGAAGTCTTCTAACATTGGAGAGATTATTTTTGTAACTAGACCATAACTTTCAACTTCATTGGGACTAGTGCAGAAAAATAGGGCGATAGTTTTTTTTCCAAGCCCTACTGATGCATGCATTGCAAGGCTGTCTGAGCAGACTACTTGAGTACATAAATTCAATAAAGCCACAAACTGGCCCTTTGTATTAGTAGGATTATTTCTAAATATTTTTAAGCCGCTTTCGCTAATTTTTTTAACTAGAGATTCGTGCTTTGAAATTTCATCTGGTCCTCCAAATAAAATAACTTGGTATCCTTTATTTAGAACAAGAGTAATAAACTCTTCCACATGCTCTTCAGACCATGCCTTTGAAGGCCATCTTGGAGAAGCCCCCATGTGAATGCCGATTAGCTTTGAGCTTTGTAGACCATTTGACTTTGAAAATTTTTTTGCATATTCCAAATCTTTGCTTGGAATTATTAAAGAATATCTCTCTTTTGAGTATTGAAGTTCGGCTATGTCAAACATCATTTCTTGATAAGTTTTCTTATTGCTTTTCTTTACTTCATCATCAAACATTGTATTAAGATAATATTCTCCAGCCGAATTATAAGCGGAGGCATATTTACCTTCTTTGTGAAATCCATATTTTTTTTCTGAACTAACTAGAGTCATTAAATTTAAAGCTTCTTCATCTAAATCAAAATTATAAACTTCATCAAATTTTTGATTTGCTTTAAAAGGCAACGTGACTGCCTTGTCAATATAATTTATTGGGGTTAATAATGAGACTATATCTCCTTTAGTAACCCAAGTTAGTTCGCTTGATGGGTTTTTGTCCTTTAACTTTTTTGCTAGAGGAAGAGTCCTTAATACGTCTCCTGAAGCCCCTAGTTTGATTATTAGGATTTTCTTCATAGATATAGCAAATAAGCGTATTTTTAAGTTTGATGTAAGTAAAACTTATAACCTTTCAGATTATGGATTTTTATGAAGATATATGTTGCTGGAAAGTTAGGGACCTCTGCTGAAAGAGAGTTCCTTGAAAAAATTGAAGCTATCTGTATTGAGGTTGGATTTGAAACTTTCATGCCTCATAGAGATGTTGGCTTTGCAAGAGGGTATGGAGATGCTAAAAGAGTATTCAAGGGAGATATTGAGGAAGGACTTGGGAAATGTGATGCAATGGTTGTTTCACTTGAAGGATTGCATGTTGGAGCTGGAACTGCTTGGGAGATAGGATATGCTTATTCAAAAGGTCTGCCTATTATTGGTATTAAAATTGACGAATCGCCAGTTGAAGGATTTGAATATCTTAGCGCAATAATAGTTTCTTCTGTTGAAATAACAAGATCGTTAAAGAAATTAAAGAAAAAACTTGGAGATTTAATCGAAAGTGCTAGTTGAGACAGTTAAACTTTCGCCACGCCAGCCATCTTGATATTTTGAGTGTTTTTTTAACTCGTTAAATGCTTTAAGATAAATGTAAAGGCGTGCAGGATAGAATAAAATTGACCAATATAGTTCTTTAACTGATCTTGCTTGTGTTAAGACGAAGAAAGCTCCCTCTTTTACTTCGTTGAATAAAGATTTAGTACGGGGCATCTCTGGAGCAATCTTATTTAGATTTTCGTGAGCTTTTATATTTCTTATTTTTTGTGTTGTCCAATCATTCCATGTTGATGGATTTTTTACATATACTTCTGCTTTGTCTGCATAGTGTATTTTAAATCCTTTTTTCCAAAATAGATAAGGGATAATGCTATCTTCTGAAGTTTCCAATGGAAAATCAAAAATTACTCCTTTCCTAATTGCAAAAAGATAGCCTGAACATTCAAAGAACTCTCTTTTATCTGATAATCTTTTACGAACTTGATGAATTCTTGTGAAGGCTAGATTGGCCCAATAGCCATATTTGGAATCTCTTTTGTCTAGTGGCACAGGTCGACATGTTACACATCCCACTGAAGATTGTTTAAAACTCTTTAATATTTCTGAAATTGCGTTATTTGAAACATACACGTCGCCGTCTGTTAGAATGAATAAATCTTCTTTGTTTGATGAACCATATTCTTGAAAAAGCAAATTCAGGGCATAGCTTTTACCCTCTCCTGGATCTAAGAAGAAATTGAACCTTTTGTCAGATATTTCTCTTTTTAGAAATTCGCCAACTTCTGGAAAGGGGTCCATAACTGTAATTCTAGAGTCTTTTGGAAGTTTCTGTTTTAGGAAAGATTTTACTGCAAACAAAGTCGATTTTGGCTCATTATAAGAGGCGATTATTATATCAATCATTTTACTTCAAAAGGATAATCGGCTGGACGAATTACTATCACTTTTTCTCCGTTATTTTTTTCTAATTCAATCCTGCATTTTTTTGTCCCTTGTTTTCCAATATCTGACAGCTCAACTTGAACGACCTTAAGAAATTCTCCTCCAATAGATAAAAAATCTCCAATTTTAACCTTGTCGGCAGTTTTTTTCATTTTATTAGAATAAAAAAACAAACTTATAAAGATGTTGATTCTTTATTTATAATGAGGCAGGCTATAGTGCTTTGTTCTGGAGGGCTAGATAGCTCAGTTGTGGCTTATTATGTAAAAAATAAGAGAAAATTTGGCAAGATTAAGCTGATTTTTTTAGATTACGGACAGAAAGCCAGATATGCGGAAAGGGCTTCTGTTAAATATATAGCAAAAAAACTCAAGACATTTGTGAGAGAGATAAATCTTGACTTGAGAGCTATTCCTTCTGGGCTTACTGGGCCTGTGAGAATCGGAAAGATAGACCTTAATAATACTCTTAAAGAATCAAAAAAATGGTATTTCCCTGCTAGAAATTTAATTTTTCTATCTTATGCAATTGCTGAAGCAGAAAAAGATTTTATTGAAAAAAAATATAAATCAGATATATTTGTAGGCTTTAAGTCGGAAGGGAGAGAGCATTATCCTGACACTACTCCTAGTTTTGTAAGAGCTGTAAATTTGACTGCAAAAGAGGGAACTGAATCTAAACCTAGAATATTAGCTCCTTTTGCTGATAAAGATAAAGAAGATATTATTATTATTGGAAAAAGACTCGGGGTTGATTTGGGTAAAACTTTTAGTTGTTATCTTGGGAAGAAGCGGCATTGCGGGGGGTGTTTGGCTTGCCTGCTTAGAAAGAAATCTTTTTATTGGGCCAATTTAAAGGATCCTACTTTTTACGAACGCTAGTTTTTATTAAATTGTCAAGTTTTTTTATTATCTTATCCCATGAAAATTTTTCTACTGATTTTCTTGCTTCAATGCACATTTTTTTATCATTTAATTTAATAGATTTGTCAATTAATCTTGCTAGACTTTGTGAATCGCCAATGTCAAATAAAAAGCCATTCTGGTCATTGTTTATTAATTCCTTTGAACCATCATTCTTGCTTGCAATAACTATTTTTTCTCTAGCCATCGCTTCTATTAATGATTGAGGCATACCTTCTCTTTTTGATGGTAAAACAAAGATTTTTGCAGAATCTATTTTTTCTATTTTCTCTTTTATATTATATATTGGTTTTGAAAAAATAACTCTATCATTCAACTTTAACTTTTTTATTAGCAAAATTAGCTCATTTAGATAACTCTCTTCTGCTGGCCCAGTTATATCTAATAAAAACTCTTTGTCTTTTACCATAGAAAAAGCTTTAATTAGGGCTTGAATATCTTTTACTGGGGCCACTCTTCCTAGAAATAGAATTCTTTTCTCTTCTTTGCCTTTCTTTTGAGTAAAAAATTCTTCAGGTATTCCGTTTGGAATATAAACCATTTTTTCATCTGGAACTCCGAGAGCTTTTAGATATTTTTCCTCCCATTTTGCTATAGTGATTATTTTATCAAATCGGGATAATGTTGTTCTACCGACAAAGGGGTCGTGAATAAGATTAATATAATTTTTAGCTAGAAGGCCCCTACTACCTTCCCCGAATGGGGCATGAGCGACTAGAAAAGATTTTGCGCCTATTTCTTTGGCAACTCTGGAGGCTATAACTGTGTGGGTATGCCTATAAGCATGAGCGATTATTATGTCTGGATGATAATCTATTATCTCTTTTCTTAAATTTCCTGAAACAGATTTACCCCAAGCCATATAACTTTCATTAAAAGGAAATTTTGTTCCCTTAAATCTCTTAATTATTACAGGCCCTTCTTTATCATCAAGCTTTGCCCTTTTACCATTGCCTCCTTTTATTAAGTCAGATGAAAATATCCTAACTTCGTGTCCTAAACTTGCTAGTCTTATAGATTCCTCTTTTACTCTTGCAAAAACTCCGCATATTCCAGAACTGAAATTTGTAATTTCTAAAATTTTCATCTTAATATGCTCCGATATTCTTTTTCAAGTTTCTTTGCTATATCTTCCCAAATATAATCTCTAGATAGTTTATTGTTTAATTTCTGCATTTTGAATCTTAGATTTTTATTGTTAATTAATATTTTTAATTTTCTACTTAGTTCTTTATTGTCTCCATAGTTAAAAAGAAAACCATTTTTGCCTTCTTGAACTAGATATCTTCCGCCTTCTGTCCTGCTTGATATTAATGCATTGGAACGAGCCATTGCTTCTAGCAGAACGATGCCGAAGGCTTCCCATTCGCTAGGAAAGATAAATATCTCTGATATGTCTAGCAAGGCTAATTTTTCAGATTCTGTTACTTCTCCCGTAAATATAACATTATCTTTAACTTCTAAAGATTTTGCTAAATCTTTTAGTCTGAGCGTGTCTTCTGCATCTCGTCCTATTGCTAGAAAAGTAACTTCAGGACAGATTTTGGCTATTTCGGGAAGTATTTTTACTATTTGGTCTAGTCCCTTATATTTTTGTATTCTTCCTACATATGAAATAATAAACTTGTTTTCTAGGCCGTATTTCTTTCTTGTATTGTTAATAACTGAAGAATTTAGTTTTTTGAAGCTTTCTTGGGGAATTCCATTTGGGACGAATGATATTTTGCTTTTTGGAATGCCGTATTCTTTGGACATCCAGATGTGTTGCATTGGATTGACTTCTATAATCTTATCGTAATTTCTAAGAGAATTGATTATGAATGGGGTATAAATTGTCTTGAATAAACTCCCTAGGAGATTATATTTGTTTAATGCCATGAACGGGCCATGGGGCGTGCAAACAACCTTTAGATTGGGATTTTTGCTTTTTAGATTCTTTATGGTAATATCGTGCTGTATAAATCCTAAGCCGTGAACATGTAAGATGTCTAATTTAAAACGGTTAATTGATTGATTTAGAGAAGGATACAATGCAAAGTAATACTTAATTCTTAACAACTCTTTTGAGCGATGAACGTGAATTCCATTTATTATCTCATCTTTATCTTCTTCTCCTGAACAGAAGACGTGAACTTCGTTATTTTTTGCTAGCTCTCTTGCTAAGAAATAGCAATTACTTTCTGCTCCCCCTGTTTGTGGGTAAAAATATGTAATTAGAAAGCCGATTTTCATAAAACTAGACATTAGTAAGGCTTATATAAATTAGCTTCCCGATGAAAATATGCATTTGATGAATCTCAAACCTAAGCTTAAAGTGACTATGTTTGTTGACACTGAAGCAGATTTCTATTACACAGTTCCAAGTCCTCACTTCAACTCTATGGATGCTATAAAGTGGAGAATGAATAAAATTGCAGGAAGAATGTTTCGATACCCGTGGCCGTCAAGAAAGGGATTTGAACATTTAGTTAGTGCTTTTAAGAGTTATAATCAAGAAGCAATATTTTGCGTTAGTGGCCATCTATATCTAAAAGAATGTGACGGGCCATATCACTTTGGTATAAAACAGCCTCAAAATCCATGGTATCATCCCATTATTGGTAAGAACTGGTATCATTGGGACGTTGGGGGCAACTATAAGACCTTGCCTGGAGTGTATTTAGGAGATTTAATTGAGAAAGAGAAAAATAATAAGTTGTTTAAATTTGGCCTACATGGTTTTGCACATGAGGCTCTAACTCTTGAGTCTAGAGAGGTAATTGACTCTATTGTTAAGACTGCAAAACATGCTGCAGGTCTGGTTGGTATAAAGACTGAATGGTTCGCTTGTCCATTTGAGCTTACTGAAGATGAAGATGATCCGGATAAAGTTTATGAGATTTTACGCAAACATGAGATAAAAAATATTTTCTATTCTGGTAAGGATAAAGGTCTACAAATTAAGAGACATTTTTCTGTTTCCCCTATATTGAAAGAGCATGGGATGAATAAATTCTGGATTTCAAACTATTTTGAGGGGACTTCTTCAAAAGATAGACTAAAAGCTATAATGAATGAAATAAAGGAAAATAAATACAAAGAGGCAGTTTATTGCCTTGGGACTCACGATTTTACTCATAAAAATGGCGATAACGTCAATGAAATAATAAAATTCCTTAAATCAGAGGGTTTTAGCTAGATTTTTTGTATAGCTTTTTTATGAAACGTAAATGCTTCATGAGACTTCTAATGACTGGGTAGAGACTATTTGTTGAAAAAACTGCTTGCTCTCTTATTTCACCGCCGAATCTCTCTTTGAATTTATTTATGTTGGAAGTCTTTTCGCCCCCTCTAGCTTCAGAATCGTATCCTCCAAGGTCAAATATTTTAAAACCTTGGCTTTTTGCATATAAAATTAAGTTCCAATATAAGAAAGGCATTGCTTGAAGTTTTAAGCCTTGGGGAGTTGAGGCAGTTAGCGATAGAGTTGCTGTATGTTTATTGAAATCTAATAATATCAGACCTCCCGCTATGATTTTATCTTTTGAGCGAATCAGAAATAGCTTTGATAATTCTGTATTTGCAAGATTTTTTATAAAATCTCCATCTTCAGGAGTAAAATTTCCATCTTCTGCAGTTTTTTTATAAATTTTGATAAAGTTAGATATATCTTCTTTATTGGATATTGAAAAAGAGAGATTATTTTTTTTTGCGGAGTTTATACCCCATCTTATTGATTTCTTTTCGAGGTAAGACCATAGTTCGCTCTCTGATTTTGATAGATTTAGTGTAATTGTATGATTTGAAGACTTTTTGTAGCCTTCTTGGACAAATTTTGATTCATCCGAAAGGATAGTTGGGGCTATTGTTCCATAAAAATAATTTTTGGAAATTCTCTTAAATTCTCTTAATATTTCTATTAAGTCTGATTCACTTTTGTATATCGGATTTCCGTGTGCTTCAAGAATTATCTTTTTTCCTAAAGGAGTTTTAATGGTTTTCTCATAACAAATTATCCCTGCGATTGGTGAATTTTCTTTTCTAATTACTAATTTAATTGGTTTTTTAGTCTTGCCATAATATTCATTAAAAAACCAATTCTGATAAACTCCTCCTTTAGAAGAGATCCATAGGGAATTCCATTCCTCTTTTGTAGCTGATTCCATAATAAAGGATAATCAATACTATTATAAACCTTAAGCTTTTTTCATTTTCAAGAAAAATGTTGATTAAATCTTTAGTTTTTTTGAAGCACCTGGTTGAACTTTTGTACTTTAAAATTATTCCTCCAAAAGAATTTATTTTTAACGGGAAAAATTATCGTTATTTCTATGCACTTTATAATGCTACTTGGACTGCTGAACGCAAGATTGAGATACCTATATTTGAAGACATTGTGAAAAGTTCTTCTGGAGAAATACTGGAAGTTGGTAATGTTTTGAACCACTATTTTCCTTTTAATCATGAAGTAATTGATAAATATGAAATAGCTAAGGGTGTTATTAACGTAGATGTTATTGATTTCAAGCCGAAAAGAAAATATGACCTCATTGTTAGTATTTCCACTATTGAACATGTTGGATTTGATGAGAAAAACAAAGATAAAGATAAACCTGAAAAAGCAATTTTACATCTCTTAGGATTGTTAAAAACTAAAGGAAAGTTAATTATTAGTTACCCTGTTGGTTATAATCCTGGGCTTGATGCTACTATTGAAAACCCTCCATTTAAAATTAAAAGAAAATGGATTATCCCAATTAGAGCTGAAGGATTAACTAAGCGTCCAGTAAAAAATATTTCTATAGTTGAAATAGCTAAAAAATAAGAAGCGGTCAATAGGCTAATGTTGTGAAAATTATTAGATTAAGTAAGGTTTATAATAAAAGAAATTTAACACTCATAATGAACGAACAAAGGTCTGATTTCGTAATGATTAAAGATTATAAGTCTTTTCGCAAGGAATTTGACTATAAAGATCCTAACTACTCAATTTATTATAAATTTTTTAAAAGGCCAATTTCTTATCCTTTAACTTGGATTATTTATAGATACACTAATTTAAGACCTAATGCTTTAACTTATATTGGATTTTTTTTCGCCCTGATTGCTTCATTTTTCTTTATTCTTGGAGATTGGAAATCGTTGATTATAGGGATAGTATTTTTTTTTATTTTTGAATTATTTGATGATTTTGATGGGATAATTGCAAGATCAAAAAATATTCGTAGTAGGAGAGGAGGATGGCTTGACATATTAGCAGGATATATTGGAAAATTCATTATTCTTGGATCACTTTCAGTAGGCGCATTTAACGCAACGCAAAATCCTCTGTTTCTCATACTCGGTCTTGTTACAGTTATAAGTTTTGCCGCCCTTGCAGAGATGGATCACGTTAGTAAGATAAGATTCTCTGTTGTGGCTCAAAGGAAATTAAAATTTGAAGAACACAGGCCTGATCACAGAACATTGGGGGGTGCATTGAGCATCGCTTCTGAAATCTTGGGAAACGCATGGCAATATCTTCTTTTAATAGCCTGTTTAACCAACCGAGTGCCCGAGTTTATTATAGTAAGTGCCTTGTATTATCTAATTTATGCCATCGCTCAATTCTTCTATTTGAACTGGAAATATAGGAATGCTTAGAATCGAGATACATTAGACAGCAGTGAGACAACTCTTTCGTGGATAAGCCCATTTGAGGCAATAATTCCTCCTTCGTGTGCAAATGAATCTGTGAAGAATGAAAGAGGTCTGCCTCTCCAGTCAGTTATTTTTCCCCCTGCTTCGTGCAAGATGACACTTGTCCCACATAGGTCCCATAGATGCATTGTGTGACCGGGGGGCTGAATAAATAATGTAGCCTTCCCTTGCGCCACATCAATAATCTTGAACGAGCTTCCGACAGAGGTAATCTTTTTAGGCGATAATTTCTGAAGAATCTGTTTAAGCTCTTCATCCATACGACTAGAAGTTACAAGCACATCAATTTCTTTCGACTGCTTGACTCCTATCTTATTTTTATTTGATCCTTCGTATGCCTTTTTTCCTTTTTGAGCATAGATAAGTTCATTGGGTATCGGACGATACGTCATCCCGAATATAGGGTTGTTCTTATGCAACAACCCTATGATTATTCCAAAATTGGTGTTATTTTTGAGATATTCTCGTGTGCCATCGAGAGGATCTATAACCCAGCAATACTTCTTTTCTAAATAGTTTTGTGATTTTTTTCTCTCTTCATCTATGAGACCATACGAAGGAAAATTACTTTTCAACCGTTGAAATATGTAAGAAGAAGATTCTTTGTCAGCCGTAGAAACTAAAGTATTATCTTCTTTTAGCTCTATCCCCTTTGGATTTTTATAATTTTTCAGAAGCAGAGATCCTGCGTGTTTGATTGTTGCTCCCAGAAATTCAATCTGATTTGCGGTGAGAGAAAAATCAGAATTCATTTACTGCCTCTTTCTCTCTTCTATCAACTTATGCAATGCCTCAATAAAACTTGTCTCGTTGATACTGTTTCTTAGGCTTTTTTTTAATAATTGAAGCATATTTGTGTCTGTATTAAGTCTGAAGAAACTAATGTCCTTATTTTTTTCATCAATGATGTCAATATCGATATTTTCCCAAAGTTTGAGATATTTCTGATAGTCTTCGGCATTGTTAGTAGGTTTGTGCAGCCCGTCACGTGAAGGCCTACTGGTTATACGTTTAATCGCAGTTTTTGAGCTACATACACATTCAATAACCACAATAGGTACTGAGCATTCTCTCGCGATGCTATAAAGTTTGTCACGCGCCATTTTAGTTTTGTTTGCAGAGTCAACTATGACTCCCTTATCTTGGTCAAGAATGAGCCTCATTGTAAGGAAAACGTGTTCATTAACTTGAGGGGTATCTTGAGGGTCAAATCTATTTTTGCCCAGTATTCTTCTTGTATCATCCGTACTAACCCTAAAATAATTGGAAAACTTTTGGGCAAGTTCTTGAGCAAATGTGGTTTTACCTGTTCCCATAAGGCCTGTAAAAACTATGAATAAGGGTTTTTCAAATTCAGTCATGCAAATACTGCCCCTAAATTGATTATAAATCTTTGGTTAGCATAAGCTTTTATAGAAATAAAATTCCTATTTTCTATGTGCGGAATAACAGGATTCAATTGGGAGGATGCGAAGCTTGTCAAAAAGATGGCTGATTGTATCAGTTATAGAGGACCTGATCAGGAAGGATATTTTGTTAATGGAGTTTCATTGGGGCATAAGCGACTAAGTATTATTGATTTAAGCTATCAAGGTCGACAGCCAATGTTCAATGAAGACGGAAGTATCTGCGTTGTTTTTAATGGGGAGATATACAACTTTCAGGAATTAAAACCAGAGCTGGAAAAGAAAGGGCATATTTTTAGATCCCATACGGATACAGAAGTGATTATACATGCATACGAGGAATATGGTGTTGACTGTTTGCATAAATTTAACGGCATGTTTGCATTTGCACTATGGGATAGTAATAAGAACGAACTTTTTATTGCAAGGGATAGGCTGGGGATCAAACCTCTTTATTATCATTATAAAAAAGGAAAGCTAATTTTCGCTTCTGAGATTAAAGCTATTCTAGAAACCGGGGTAAAGAGGGAAGTCAATGAAGACTGCCTTAAACAAATTATTTACTATGAATACCCCATAGACGGATCGACACTTGTAAAAAATATTGTGGAATTGAAACCTGCTCATTATCTTTTGTTAAAGGACAAGAAATTAGAGATAAAACCTTATTGGAGTCTTAATGTTAAAGAGACCAACTATTCCAAGGAGTTTTATGTAAAAAGATTAAAAGAACTCCTGACTGAGTCTGTTAAGAGAATGCTTGTAGCGGACGTGCCTATAGGACTGTCATTATCGGGAGGTATTGATTCGAGCGTGATTGTGGCGTTAGCAAGTACCTTATCAAATGAACCGATAAAGACTTTTACACTTGGTTTTGACGTGCCTGACGATGAATTTCAAGCTGCTCAGGTGGTTGCAGAATACTATCGTACCGACCACACCGAGATACATGTTGATTCAAATGATTATATGAATGCTCTTCTTAAGGTGTTATGGCATTATGAAAGACCTTTCTCAAAACCTGCAATTATCCCAGTATACTATTTAATCAACAAAATAAGGCGACAACTTACAGTCAGCCTTTCTGGTGAGGGGGCTGATGAGCTTTTTGCAGGATATAGAAGATATGACGCTTACAGTGCTCCTCCTAAATCAAGAGGAGATTTAACTGAAGAACAATATGACGAAATAAATAAGAAGGTAGCCATGTCTTTTGAAGAAAAAGTGAGGTATGTTTCTTCGAGTGCATTTGGTCCTAACAAAGAAGAATTTTTTACTTCTGAATTTCTCAAGTTACCTCCGCACTTAGATGTAATGAACACGTTTGGGCCTTTTATAAAAGGAGTTCCATCGGATGGTTCTCAACTTAACAAAGCGTTGAAATATGAGCTGGAGACAGAGATACCTTATTTTCATTGTAAAAAACTTGACGCCATGAGCATGGCTAACTCCCATGAGGTACGTGTCCCTTATCTTGACCACACAGTTGTCGAGTTCGCAATGACTATTCCTGCAAAATACAAATTTTTAGGGGGTGAACGTAAGATAATCCTCAGAGAACTTGCAAAAGAAATACTCCCCGAACAAGTTGTAAACAGAAAAAAACAACCTATGGTAACTCCTCTTTCAAATTATTTTAAGGAGGGGCTCGTAGAGTTATCTGAAAAGATACTTACTGTAGATGCGCTTAAAAAAAGAGGATATTATAATGTTGAAAGAGTTAAGAAATTAATAAATGATGTGAAGGAAAATAGAATACCAAAAGAACAAACTGAATCTTCTAGAGGCAATCCATTTAGACAACTATTGCTTATCACTACAATAGAACTTTGGATAAGAATGTTTATAGAAAAGAGACCTATTGATCTCTTGAGAAAAGATATTTAGTCAGGTCGAACACTCGACAGCTATAGCCCCATTCGTTATCGTACCAAAAATTCATCCGAAGATTATTGTGCGGGTTTACCGAAGTGGCTCGATGATCGATTATGGCTGAAGATTCGTTCTTTTTGAAGTCTATGCTAACCAGTGGTTTGAAATTGTTAGCAAAGATATTGTGCTTTTGATTTTTTTCCGCTTCAGTGAACAATTGTACTATGTCTTCTTTTGAGGCCTTTTTCGACAACTTAACTGAGAGGTAGGCTGTGGAGACTATAGGTGTTGGGACTCTAAATGAATAAGAGGTAAATTTATCCTGGATATGGGGAAGAACCTTCGAGACCGCGTTTATAGCTGAAGTCGGCTTTGGAAGAATGGAGTCTGGGGCTGCACGACCTTGAACGTACTCTGCATCAATATGTCCTGGGCGGGACCACGATACCGACGGCCCATCAAGAAGCCTCTGGTTAGCCAACCAAGGGTGAAGAGTAACAAGATCTCCATGCTCCACACCGTAATTCTTATGCAACAAATCAATTACCGGGGCAGCAGATATGGCATCACAGATGCTACTCGAGATGACGAAATCCTTATCTAAATCGATAGTATGCTCATTTATCCCTATGATGATATCTTTATCTAATATATGGGGCTTGTCTGTGGTTCGTGTTACGATGCATTGTTTTATACCCCTGCCTTTTAAATTTCGGGCTTTGACCATGTTGTCGAATATTCCTGAAGCATCGATTATTCTTTCAACTCCGTGCTTTTCCCAAAGAACTTCATCAATGTCTTTTTCGTGATAGACATATATCTGCTTACCGTCTATGATCATGCCGTGCTCGTTTGGTGTTATTTTTCTGTTTAGCGGACCATAGGTGGAATCATACTCAAGCTGATAAACAATATTGCCTTTGTCAGGATTTATATCGTTTATAACTGCTATAGTAAGATCTCCTGTTTCTAATGTTTTTCTAAAGAAAGCTCTGCCGATACGACCAAAACCGTTTATTCCTATTACGTTTTTCACAGAGGAGCAAAAAATCACTACTTTAAAAATATTGCTAAGATAGGTCTAAAGATACTTTTCTATAGATATGAACTCCAGATTGTTCGAATCGGGATCTTTCGCATATACTGCCTTTCTTCCCTTGTTTGGTCCCGCAGGAACTATCTGCGGCTCGCCCGTGAGCTGAACTTTATTTTTCTTAAGCATCAAGATAAAATCATCAAAATTAGCTATATTGAAACAAATATGTGCGCTTCCGATATTTTGTGTTGAAGTGTCTATTCGTGTGCCTTTTGGACTGAGATATTGAATAAGTTCAATGGAACAGTTACCCGCCAAAAGATAGGCGATATGGAGGCGAGCTCCTGGAATTCCCGTAGCTTTTTCTGAAAATGTCTGATCCCTCTCTGAGAGATTAATCAGACTCAATCCTAAAACGTCCCTATAGAATACCATTGAACGTGTAACATCAGCCACAGTAAAGCTTAAGTGATTTACAGAGTTTATCATGTTAATAGATTATTTTATCCTTTTTTATTAATTTAGCGCACTCTTCTAATGTGAATGGATAAGATCTCATGAATTCATTCATAAAGGCTATAATTTTTTTAGGAGATGATGGATAAAAAAACGAATTCTCGGTTTGATAAGGATCATTAACTCCTTTGATCAAAACCAAATTAAGGGTGGTGCTTGAAGATTTCTTGTCCCTCATCATGACGTCAACTAATTTTTCTACATTTAACTTTTTATCCAGATAAATATTTAGTCCGAGACTTTTCATCCACGACATTATTTGATCTACCTGGGGTTGTGATATCAGACCTTCGCTCTTTGCAAAATTAAGAGCGAGTACAGTGCCTGCAGATATGGCGTCTCCGTGAAGAATTTCAAAATTGGATAATTTTTCAATTGCATGTCCGAACGTATGTCCAAGATTGCTTGCAAGAGGATTTTTCTTTCTGATAGCTATTCTGACGTCATTAGTCTTTAGAATTAAATGCATTAAATTTCCTTTAGAGGGATTAATAAAATAATCTTGCATATCAGATATGAGCTCTGCCGAGCCTAGTAAACCGTACTTGAACATTTCAGAATAGCCTTGACGTAAAAAATAAGGAGTATTTGTTTCGAGAAAATTTATGTTGTTGTACACATGGAGGGGATAATAAAAAGTGCCCAGCAAGTTCTTGCTTTCTTCTGTATTGAGACATGTTTTGCCTGCATTTGATGCGTCTATCTGCCCTATTAGGGTAGTAGGAACTACATAAAAAGGAAGTCCGCGCATATATGTCGAGCAGGTAAAACTGACTAGATCTAGAATTATCCCTCCGCCTATTGCAATAACCAAGTCTGAGAGATTGCACTTTTCCTTCTCAAAAAAACTTACCAGCTTTGGGTAGAACGAAAGAGACTTACTTTCTTCCTTTGCTGGAACTGAAATCGTGAAAATCTCTTTTTCGTGTTTTCTTAGAAGAGTATTTAATTTCTGACCGTAAATTCTTTGAACTTTTTCATCTATGACTATAAAGAATCTGTTGAATTTACGAGAATCAAAGTTTGATATCCAAGACGAACTCTGATCGTCATCGAATGTGAATTGAAGTGTATCTTCCTTTGTATAAGTGGTTGATGTGGTTCGAATCATGAGTTTGTAACATCTTCTTGGTTTTGGATTATAAATTTGCCACCTGATACTCCAACCACTTCTCCTGTCATGTAAGACGAAGCATTTGAGCATAAAAAGAGCACTAGCTTGGCTACATCGTTTGGAGATCCATATCTATTGAGCGCAATGGGCTTCATAAGCGGGTCTCCTTTCTTCATTATGAGCTCTTTGGTCATATCTGTAACGATAGCTCCGGGAGAGTAAGCATTTACTCGTATATTGTATTGTGCCCACTCCGCAGCCATAGAGCGTGTTAGGCTTTCAACCGCTGATTTTGAAGCTGCATAGATCCCTCTCTCAGCTGAGGGGATTTTTGCTGCAAAAGATGAGGCATTAATAATAACCCCTCCGCTATTTTGCTTCATATGGTTTGCGGCAATCTGAGAGAGAAAAAATAGAGATTTAACGTTAACTGAGAACGTCTGTTCCCAGTGTGATTCGTCAGCATTCAGAAGATTAGAGGGAAGATATACGCCTGCATTGTTAATCCAAAAGTCTATCTTTTCTCCTTTTGCTGAAAAGTTGCGCTCCCATGCTCGGACAGAATCTATATTCAAGACATCTTCAGATACGTGGGTGTAATGTGGATGGTTTTGAAAGTAACTTGATGGTGAGCGAGAAAAATTAATCACAGAGCATCCGCTTTGAAGTAGATTCTCTGCAATTGCTTGGCCTATGCCTCTTGAAGCACCGGTTATGACTGCTGTCTTTCCCTTGAAATTAAATGTTGTATCGTTCATAATTAAATTGGTTAAGAGTTAATTTAAATAGATTTGTTACCCTCCTTAAGGCAGAGAAATAGATGAAAATCTCCTACGTTAGTATTGGTAGGATTCATTTGAATAATGGTTCCTAGGCTATTATGAACTGAGAAACTATCGTTCTCAGAAAGAGATTTTTGCAAGTTTAATTTTTTCTCTTTTACCTGAGACTGTGTCGAGTTATCCATTATTGCCCCTGCGACACCCTCTATAAAGTCTACACCGTCCGAGTCTAGTGCGATGATGACAAAGTGTCGATTAGAATGTATTTTTTCTAGGAGATATGTAATAAATTCCTGATTTCTTCCCCCCAGTCCTTTTCCGTTAACCTTTACGGTGGTCTCGCTACTATAGATAATAGCAAAAGACTGAGCCTCTATTGTTGAATAGTGCCTGAATAGGTTTGCCATTTTTTCGGCGGCATATTTAGTTTCCCCTGTAAGAGTTTCATGAAGAATAATGGGTTTGAAACCCATAGAATGGGCTCTTGTTGACATTGCTTCTAAGGCGATTTTGTTGTCTGCTAGGATAAAGTTATGTACCTTATCTAGAACAGTGTCGTTTTTCTTAACGGTATCTTTGATAAAGCCTGATGTGCCCTGTGTCAAATGATCTTGTACGCTTTTAGGTACCTTTTCCCACAGAGAATACTTTTTTAGTATAGCAACTGCCTCATCGAACGTAAATGGATCGTATGATGTGGGTCGTGAAGCCGTATCCTCCTTACCCTCTAAATCATCAGACACGATAAGAGAAATCACTTGTGCCGGGTAAAGATGCCGAGCAAGTTGCCCTCCTTTTATGAGAGAAACGTGCTTTCTTACGATGTTAATTTCATAAGTCATGGCTCCAGAACGAATTAACATAGATGTCAGATCTTGTAGATCTTTTAAGGATACTGAATGAGGAGGGCAAGGTAAAAGAGCCGATCCTCCGCCCGATAGAAGACAAACTACTGTGTCCTCAGGTCGAAGATTTTTTGTGAGATTGAGCATTTTCATTACCCCTTCTGCGCCTCTTTCATCGGGAATAGGATGTGAAGCTCTGTTTACTACTATTTTTTTTGTTTCCAGAGAAGTCTTTGAATTGACTATTCCTCCTTTAATTGCTTCCGGAGAAACTATCTTCTCAAATTCCAAGGCCATGAGACCTGAAGCCTTACCTCCTCCTATCACATACAAGTCTCCTTTTGAAATATCAAACTTATTTCCTTTGACCGTTAAATATGGATAACTATAATTTAGATGCACACTCATAAACTTTTCAGGCAGTGCTGAATTCACTCCTGCGCTTAGAATGTCTAATGCGTTTTTCCTTGCTTGGGTTGTCGCAATATCTGAGTAATTAGATATAATCATATTTTAACGTCTAACTTCCTCCTTTTATAGTTGTGGATTAGATAAGTTTATAATGAATTTGTAGTGACATTTTAATGCGAGGAGTTATATTAGCTGCTGGGATTGGAAAACGGTTAAGACCCCTTACTAATCATATTCCAAAAGTATTGCTATCTGTTGGAGGGAAAAGTATTCTTGAGCATCAATTAGATGCGCTCCATCTGGCGGGATTCAAGGAGGTTGTCATTATTATAGGATTCAATAAAGAAACTGTAATGAAAACGGCGGGCAACGAATACAAAGGAATGAAAATCATTTATAGAATCAATAATGAATATGATACTACGAACAATCTTCGCTCACTTTGGTGCGCCCGAGACACGCTTAACGTTCCTTTTGTTCAGATTCATGGAGATTTAATTCTAAACAGTAAGATCCTATACACAGTTATTTCCTCTTCCGTTGAAAGCGCAGTGATTATTGATAATGACTCTGCTCACTTCGTTGAAGATGCTAACCGCGTACGCTCAGAAAATGGGAGGATAATTGAGATTAATAAGGTAATTTCTTTTAATGATTGCGATGGTAAAGCCATAGGGATTTACAAGTTTTCTCAATTGGCTGCAATGGAGTATATTAAGAACCTTGAAGAAAGTAAGGAAAACACGAGAGACGGATTCGAGGTTGCCCTTAGACCAACTCTTAAAAAAATTCCTTTTGGAATAATAGATGTTACGGGTTTACCCTATGCCGAAATTGATGATTTGAACGATTTCAGGGATGCGGAATTGAGAATTAATGATATCGTCAAGTAATCTTCTCTTTTTGTATAATTGAAGCAATCAGGGAAAGGTTATCTTCCGTAACTTCATCCAACGAAACTGTGACCAGGCTTCTTGAATAATGTTCTGCGACAGGTGTAGGTGGCAAGCCCCATTTTTGGACAACTTTGTTTTGTGAAAACACCGGCGTCCATCCCTTTCCTGGATTAAGACCCAGATCGAATAGTTCCTGTAGCACTTTTTCTTGATGATTAGTTAAAAGAGGAAAACTCTTTGCTGAAAATGAAGCAATGTCCTCTTTTGTGAGGGGTGCGTCAATTTTGTGTCTCTTTAGTTCTTCGTATAATTTGAGAGCATTTTCCCTTTTAGTCTTGATATCTCTCTTTTGAAGATAATGTATAGCCATTGCTTTTGCTAACTTAGGCATAGTCTGAGGTATACGAGGTTTATCTGAATGCTGTTCACCTTTATCACGCCTTTTTTTTATTGAAAGGTAGAACCTAGAAAAAACAGTTTTGTGAAAGAGCATCTTTAATGTTCTGAGAGAGTAACGATAAGCAGGTATTTTTAATGTTAAACTAGAGTTTATTTTTCTTCTATTGTTCAGGTAAATGCCTCCTGCGAAATTAGGCATCTCTTTTGCAAAGCTAAATATTGAGGCATCCCCAAAATTGCCGAGATAGCTATTTTTATAAGGTGTGCTTATTGCGTGGGCACAATCTTCTATTAAAATAATTTTATTTTTATCACATAATTTCCTGAAGCCTTCAGGATTTGAGGGAATCCCCAATGTATGGACAATAAGTATTGCTTTTGTTTTTTTTGTTATCTTTTTTTTAACATCAGATAAAGAAATATTTAGGCTATCCTTTTTGCAGTCTATTATTATCGGATTTATTTCATTTTGAATAAATAAAGAAGTAAAAACATCTGAACAAATAAATGAGGGAATTATTACTTCAGAACCTTTTAACTTGAAGTCTTCAATTAGTGCTTGCATTGAACTAGTGCCACTATCTAAAAGAATAAAGTCTCCTTTAAACTGATTTCTAAAATAACTATGGACCTTTTTGTCAAGAAAATTTCTGCCTTTGAGCAGATTACTTGCAAGTCCTAATGCATCTTTAAAACTAATTTTTCTCACTTAAAATTCGTGCTCAGAATCTTTAAAAAGATATGCTCATTCGCTGGTTATGCCCTTGCCACATTCTTTCTCAGAAAAGTTATTCAAAAATAAGAAGCCTCTAGTTTCTGTGATAATTCCCACTTATAACGAAGAAAAAGATATTTCGCAGTGTTTGGATAGTATTGAGAAGCAGAGTTATGGAAATATTGAGACTATTGTAGTTGATGATGGTTCTACAGATAAAACGCGGGAGATTGTAAGCAGATACAAAAAAGTCAGGATTGTGCCTCAAAATCATCAGGGGCCTGGAGCTGCTAGAAATCTTGGAGCGAAAAAAGCTAAAGGAGAGATACTTGTATTAATTGATGCAGATATGATTCTATTTCCAGATTATGTTGAAAAACTTACTTTGCCCATAATAAATAATGAAACGCTTGGGACTATAGAATCTATTCAATATAATATTCATGATACTAAAATGCAGGAATGTTGGGGTAAAGAAGTTAGAACTGTTCAACTTGAAGGCGTGAATAGCGCAACGGTTAGAGGAATTGCGCGCGAGAATTTCCTCAATCTTGGAGGATTTGATAAAAAATATGGTTATGCTGATGATAGAACTTTCTTTTTGAAATATGGAATTCGTTTTCTTATCTTGAAAGATGTAAAATGCTATCATAAAACCCCTCCAAATGCAAAAGGAGTGTATAAGCATAGTCGTTGGATTGGGGCTTCTCTAAGAAAAGGTTTATTGAAATATAAGGCCATTAGGATAGTGAGTCCATTTTTCTTGATAGCCCTCTCTCCGATTGTGATCTTTATTCTTTCCTTGAAAAAATGCTATGAAAATAAGAATTTTCGCTTATTCTTCCCTTGGATGATCCTTTTTATGATTGCTCGTTATTTTGGAACTGTATCTGGAATATTCAGAGAATCCTATTTGGGAGTAAATGTAAGATAAACCCTATAATTTTATATACTGCAGGTTATAGGCAAAATAATGAAAATAGAAGGGATTGAGAAGTGTCGTATTTGCGGTAACAGCGATTTAGTGCCAATAATTGACCTTGGAGAACATGCGCTGACTGGAAGATTTCCTGCTAAACATGAAGCAGATCCTCCAAAAGCTCCAATGGCTTTAGTTAAATGTAATGATTCTTCGTCTAGCGAGGCTTGCGGGCTTTTACAACTTAAACATAATATTGATGCTGAAGAGCTTTATTTTCATGACTATGGATATCGTTCTGGATTGAATAAGACTATGATTGGCCATTTGACTAAAATGGTGAGAGATATTGAGTCTGAAGTTTCCTTGAATGCAGGAGATGTCGTTCTTGATATTGGGAGTAATGATGCAACTCTTCTTAAAGCCTATAAACAAAAACTGGAGAAAATAGGAATTGATCCTACTGGCACACAATTTAAGAAATTTTATACTGAAGATATAAAACTTGTTCCTGACTTTTTTAATAAAAATAATTTTGATAAAGTTAGTGAGAAGAAAGCTAAAGTCATAACTTCTATTTCTATGTTTTATGACTTGCCTGATCCAAGAGCTTTCATGAGGGATGTTCGTGATTGTCTTGACTCGGAAGGATTGTGGATTTTTGAGCAAAGTTACATGCCAACTATGCTTTCTACAAATTCTTTTGACACAATATGTCATGAACATTTAGAGTATTATGCATTAAAGCAAATTCAATGGATGGCTGAAAGAGAAGGCTTGAGAATTGTTGATGTTAGTTTTAATGATACTAATGGGGGGAGTTTCAGAATAATGGTCTGTCATAAGAATGCTCACTTTGTATCAAGGACTGATAAAGTCCAATCAATTCTTGCAAAGGAGCAAGCCCTTGGTTTGCATACCACAAAGCCATATCATGAATTTAAAGATCGTGTTGAGGAAATAAAAAATAAGCTTGTAGAGTTTTTGACTAGCGAGAAGAAAAAGGGAAAGAGCATCTATATTTATGGTGCATCTACAAAAGGCAATACATTATTGCAATATTTTGGGCTAGACACAAAGGTATTTACGGCAGCTGCAGAAAGAAATCCTGATAAATTTGGTAAGAGGACGCCTTTGACAAATATCCCAATTGTTTCTGAAAAAGAAGCTAGGGATGCTAAGCCTGATTATTTTCTAGTTTTGCCTTGGCATTTTAAAGATGAATTTTTGACCAGAGAGAAAGAATTTTTAGATAATGGAGGAGGATTTGTATTTCCTCTGCCTGAATTTGAGGTAGTTAAAGGAGAGTCTAGTGGAAAGAAGAAGGCGCTGATTACGGGAATTACAGGACAGATTGGTAGTTATCTTGCGGAGTTGTTAGTTGAAAAAGGTTATGAAGTTTATGGGATTGTTCGACGTACTTCTCTTGTAAATTCAAGAGAACGCATAGAGCATGTTAAGGGAGTGAAGTTATTATACGGGGACTTGTCGGATAGTAATTCTATTGAGCATATAATAAATAACGTTCAACCGGATGAAATTTATAATTTAGCGGCACAATCTCATGTTTGGGTTTCATTCCATATTCCTGAAAATACCTCAGATATTGATGCTTTGGGAGTTTTGCGTGTGCTAGAAGCCGCTAAGAGAATGAAGAAAAAAGTGAGAGTATATCAGGCATCTACTTCAGAATTATATGGCGGACTTTCGGATAATCCTTTGAATGAAGATACTGCGTTTCATCCACGTAGCCCTTACGGAGTTTCAAAGCTTTATGGATTTTGGATTATGAAAAATTATAGAGAAGCATACAATATGTTCTGTTGTAATGGAATAGTTTTCAATTCTGAATCTCCGAGGAGAGGTGAGAATTTTGTTACTCGTAAAATTACCAAAGGAATTGCAGATATTATGAGGGGGAAACAGGAAAAGATTCATCTTGGTAATTTGAATGCTAGAAGAGATTGGAGTCATGCTAAAGATACTGCTAGAGCTATGTGGATGATTTTACAGGCGCCTCATGCTGATGATTATGTTGTTGCATCTGGTGAATCCCATAGTGTTCGTGAGTTCGTTGAGCTTGCTTTCAAGCATGTTGGTATTGAGATTGCTTGGAAAGGGGAGGGAGTTGATGAAGTTGGTTATGATAAGAAGAGCGGGAAGATTTATGTTGATGTGGATCCTCTTTACTTTAGACCTTCGGAAGTTAATACTCTTCTTGGAGATTCAACTAAGATTAGAAATAAACTTGGATGGAGCCCCGTTACTAAGTTCGATGAGTTAATTAGCGAGATGATGGAGCATGATCTTCAATGAAGAAAGCGCTTATTACGGGAATTACAGGACAGATTGGTAGTTATCTTGCGGAGTTGTTAGTTGAAAAAGGTTATGAAGTTTATGGGATTGTTCGTAGTAAAATGGATAGAAGGCAAGAGGCTCTTGGACGTATCAATGGATGTATTGTTTTTGAAGGAGATATAGATGATCCAGTTTCTATAGGGCGAATAATAAAGAAAGTTCAGCCGGATGAAATTTATAATTTAGCGGCGCAGTCAGATGCACAAGTATCTCTACACTTGCCGGAATATACTTTGAAGGCAAATGGTTTGATTGCTATTAGAATTGGAGAAAGTGTTAGAGAGTTGAAAAGCCCGATTAAGGTTTTTCAAACTGCAAGCGGACAGATGTATGGATTCGAATATGATGGCTTTGTGAATGAAAAAACTGAGTTTCATCCAAGAAATCCATATGCAATTGCTAAACTTAGTGCTTATTGGGCGATGAGATATTATCGTGAAGTGCATGGTATGTTCTGTTGTAATGGAATAGTTTTCAATTCTGAATCTCCGAGGAGAGGTGAGAATTTTGTTACTCGTAAAATTACCAAAGGAATTGCAGATATTATGAGGGGGAAACAGGAAAAGATTCATCTTGGTAATTTGAATGCTAGAAGAGATTGGAGTCATGCTAAAGATACTGCTAGAGCTATGTGGATGATTTTACAGGCGCCTCATGCTGATGATTATGTTGTTGCATCTGGTGAATCCCATAGTGTTCGTGAGTTCGTTGAGCTTGCTTTCAAGCATGTTGGTATTGAGATTGCTTGGAAAGGGGAGGGAGTTGATGAAGTTGGTTATGATAAGAAGAGTGGTATTGTTAGGGTGGCCATTGACTCGATGCATTTTAGGCCACATGAGATGAATGAAAAAGTTACTGTGGGAGATACGACTCATTTGAGATCAATAGGGTGGAGGCCAGAATATTCTTTTGATGATCTTGTTAAAGAAATGATTGATGCCGAGATGATTAAATAATATGGTGAATTTAGATTTCAAAACTTGAGGTGTGGGCGGAAAACGGAGTTCTCCAGAAGGCATTTGCGCATGCATATTTTTCTATCGTGTCTATAGGAAACCAGGGGCCTGTATAAAGATAGGCGCCTATTTTTTCTTCATGGACAAGAGGCATAAGAATATCCTTATCAAAATCTGCGATTTTTTTCTCTCTTACTAAAGAAAAAACAAGGGGTTCTAGGATAGAAACTCCTGTAAAAACCACTTGAGAAGGCGCATCCTCTTTCTTTGGTTTGAATACGTAGTCTCTTACCCGATTATTTTTTATGACTACTGAACTAAATGGACTTGGGTCGTCAATGGTTTTTACGACAAGGGTGACAAAATTTTTTTCTTTTTGGTGTTTTGCTAGAACCTCCGCAAGATTTACATCTATTAAAATATCTGCATGAATTTGTAAAAATGTTTCTTTTATTTTTGAAGAGAACAAATTGAATGCACCTGCTGTGCCCAGAGGTTCTGACTCTGTGAGATAAGTTATGCTTACTCCTTTGTAAGATTTTCCAAGATAATTTTTAATTTCATCTGCCTTATAACCTAGTGTGATAAACACTCGTTTGAAATTGTGTTTGTTTAGCATTTCTAATATCCATTCGATTGTTGGTTTTCCACTTATCGGCATAAGAGGTTTTGGAATGATATTGGTTAAGGGGTACAAGCGACCCCCTTTACCTCCTGCACTAATCACTGCTGTGTCCATTAAACTAGGTAAATTTATTATATTTAAATATGACTAAATAAACACAAAATATAATGCACAGTTATCTACTTTGGAATTAAAGAATTCTCGTTCTTTATAAAACTAAAAAACTCTTACTTAAATAAGAAAGAGCTGCACAACCAGAAGGAACCATATCTCTGCCGTGCTTTTCTAAAAATCCTGGAATTTCATCTAAGGCGTGGATAGATATTCTTTTTTGCTCAAATTTATCATGGGCTCGTGTTTTCCAACTATTTACTAGTTCTTCGCTTCCGATACTAATTGCAACAGCAAGAATTGCCTCTGGGTGGCGTGATGGGGCGTTTCTTACGATGCCCATTAAATAAGGCCTGCTTATTTGATCAGGGGAAAGACCAACTTCTTCGGTAAGTTCTTTGATAATGCTTGTGCCGAAACTTACTCTATCTTTTTCATCAACGTCTACAAGCCCTCCAAAAACATGATGAACGTTAGGATAGATCATTACTTTTTCACTTCTCAAGGCTATAGGGACGTAGATACTCCCGTCCGGATTTATTCCATAAATCGCTGTACATGCTGCTAATGCATTTGCGAAATAGGCATTTGGATCTGAATGATCTTTAAGCCCGGCATCCATTAGTCTTTTTCTAAAATTCACATCCCTAATAGCACGTTCGTTAGTGCCTATGAAATCCATATACGTTGTATTGCTTATCTCTAGGGAGAGTTTTTTGCCCTCTAAAGTGGCGCCGCTCAAACGTTTCTTTTGGCCTACAGAGCCGATTTGCGAAACCATTTTTCTTAGAGCAGATTCATCTCTTTCTTCCAAGGCTTGGACTAGAGTTTTAGCATTCTCCTGCATCATACGAACTTGAGCTGAATCCCAATAATTCAGAACTTCTCTGTAGAGACTTGGTCTGTCTTGTGCGAGAGAAAAGACAGTTCCTTTAGTTACCTCTACTTCTAAGTCGTCAACGGGAATAGGTCTAGAGAATTCTACAATTGGTTCCCACATGAGATTTTCCATTTTAAGACCCCCCTTTAATATTATATAAACTTTGCGGTAGTAACTAAAAAAAGGCCGTATGAAAGCCTATAAAGAAGCATATTTTAAAAAGTACTGGTGGCGTTAGTCTTTATGTCTTCTCCTCAATTAAAAAGAAAGCTCAAAATCGCGATTATCACCGAATTCCTCTACTTTAAAGGAGGAATTGAAAAGAGCATTCTCTCTTTGATTGAGGAACTTGAGAGAAATGGAATTGAATTTGACATTTATGCAGGATTATACGATTTGAGCAAAATGTTCTTTCATGTTCATAGGCTAAAGTCCAAAAGTTTTAATTCTCTAGTTTTAAGATATAAATTTTCAAGGTTAAGACTTGAGGGATATGATGGTTATGTAATT
>ERZ1292625.64-Hain-H41-01um-R1-64-length-183136-cov-14_pt2 | contig 145351 bp, 147 predicted proteins | sample MGYA00564400_ERZ1292625 | MGnify/ENA primary metagenome ERZ1292625 (study PRJEB36523, sample SAMEA6512639) | groundwater metagenome | collected 2019-01-08 | study: AquaDiva: Metagenomics assemblies of 32 groundwater samples | reverse complement strand
CACCTTGAACTGTTTTCCTGCGATGTCCACAACTGCGTACATGACTTTTATAGCTATTTAAAATGGGTTGCAAAGATAGGCCAATGAGTTGGAAAAACAAATGGCCAACTCAAAATCAGGGAATTTGTTCTGAAAAACTGCTTTTAAAGCATGGAAATCGATTCCCAATTTATGACAGTCTTATAAATAAATCTGAATGGTATTTTTCAAAAGAAATATTTTATTTTTTTTCAATTAACACTTCACTTCGCACCTGATCTTTAACTAAGTGAGTATGAATTCATTTCTTGATAGTAATCCAGGTTACTACGTTTCACATCACTTTTCATAACTTCTTCATCCTTGAATCTCACTCCTGATTTTAGAATCTTTGTCGACAAGGTTATGGTAAGGATCGTTAACAATTTAATCTGGCAATAAAAACAAAAGAGGCTCACTAAAAAGTAGGAGCCTCTAATTTCTTTTTGACGGAGACTTGAGGAAAAGTGTCAACTAATTCACGTTCTCTTGGAAAAGATCTCATTAGTCTTTCAATCCAAAGAACTACTCAGGTTAGAACCAAATTGGTTCATTTACTAATTTGGATTTCTGAAGGAGATGTCACAAGCATCTCCTTTTCTTTTGTCACAATTTTATCATAGATTTTCTAAATAAAAAATTTTAAATTTTTTTGTCCTTCATTAATCTTTTCCATAGTTAAATTTAAACATCCTATATTCAAATACTTATGACTAAAAACCGACCAAAAAAAATAAAAATCGGTCTGAAGGCCATTTGATTTTTCGCCTTTCAATTTGAATATTTGTCCGTGCCATCGATTGATTTTTTTATTTTAGGTACAAAAGTCGCTATCTCATCAAAATTTAATAGAGGAAATGAAGTCCAACCAAAAAAAATTACATGCTCTTGCTTGCTAACTACCCTATAAAACATTAACACATGAGTCTACATCTATCTGATGAACCTATTTTAAAGGAGAACAAAGACCGTTTTGTGCTCTTCCCGATCCGCCAACACGATATCTGGAAGTACTATAAACAGGCTGAAGCGAGCTTTTGGACAGCTGAAGAGATTGATTTGGGGCAGGATATGAAGGATTGGATGAATCTGAACGATGGCGAGCGTCATTTTATCACCCATGTACTGGCTTTTTTTGCTGCCAGCGATGGCATCGTTAATGAAAATCTGGCAGAGCACTTCATTGGTGAGGTACAATACACTGAAGCCAAGTTTTTTTATGGCTTCCAGATCGCTATCGAGAACATTCACTCCGAGACCTACTCTTTATTAATAGACACCTACGTAAAAGATCCAAAGGAAAAGGATAAACTCTTCCATGCCATTGAAACCATGGATTGTGTGAAGAAAAAAGCAGACTGGGCCTTGCGCTGGATTGATCAGGGAAGTTTTCAGGAACGATTGGTGGCTTTTGCCGCTGTGGAAGGGATTTTCTTCTCCGGATCTTTCTGTTCTATTTTCTGGTTGAAGAAACGCGGCCTTATGCCAGGCCTGACCTTTTCAAATGAATTGATTTCGCGTGATGAAGGTTTGCATTGTGACTTTGCCTGCCACCTTTATACGAAGCATGTAGTACATAAACTGCCAGTAGAGCAAGTAATCGGGATTATCAAAGATGCTGTTGAAATCGAAAAAGAATTCGTGACAGATGCTCTTCCGGTGAACCTTATTGGCATGAATGCTGCCCAGATGCGCCAATACATCGAATTTGTAGCGGACCGACTGCTCAATGAGCTGGTGGGCCAGAAAGTGTATGGTGCGAACAACCCGTTCGACTTCATGGAAATGATTTCACTACGGGGTAAAACTAATTTCTTTGAGAAACGTGTGGCTGAATACCAAAAAGCTGGCGTGATGAACAGTACTGAAAAAGAAACTAGTCCGAAGTTTTCATTGAATGAAGATTTTTAATTAAGTTCGATCACATTTTTTAAACTCTCTTTTTACCAAACAACCCTAATAGAAATGCTTGTATTAAAACGTGACGGACATCGGGAGTCCGTGAAGTTTGACAAAATCACTGCCCGCATTGAAAAACTCTGCTACGGTTTAGATCCCAAATTTGTCAACCCGGTAGAGGTGGCGATGAAAGTGATTAACGGTTTGTATGATGGTGTTTCCACCATAGAACTGGACAATCTAGCTGCGGAAATTGCTGCTACGATGACCACCAGGCACCCTGATTTCGCCAAGCTGGCAGCCAGAATTGCAGTTTCTAACCTCCACAAGGTGACAAGCAAGTCCTTCTCTAACACGATGAAGAGGCTTTACACGTACGTGGATCCAAAGACCGGGCAGAATGCGCCTTTGATTTCCCGGGAAACCTGGAAGGTGATCAAAGATAATGCAGCTGAATTAGACGATGCCATTATTTACGATCGCGACTTCAGTTATGACTACTTTGGTTTCAAAACCTTAGAGCGATCTTACCTGATGAAAGTGGATGGTAAAGTAGTTGAGCGCCCGCAACACCTGTTGATGCGGGTGGCTGTTGGTATTCACGGAGAAGATATCGCTGCTGCCATTGAAACTTACACTCTGTTGTCAGAGAAGTGGTTTACACATGCCACACCAACTCTCTTTAACGCAGGAACACCAAAGCCTCAACTTTCCTCTTGCTTCCTTCTCACTATGAAGGATGACAGCATTGATGGAATTTATGATACACTAAAGCAAACCGCTAAGATTTCACAATCAGCAGGTGGTATTGGCCTGAGCATACACAATGTGCGTGCGAAAGGTTCTTATATCAAAGGCACCGGAGGCACTTCTAATGGCATTGTGCCCATGTTGAGAAACTTTGACATGACTGCACGCTACGTGGATCAGGGTGGTGGCAAACGTAAAGGCAGTTTTGCTATTTATCTTGAGCCCTGGCATGCAGATGTTTTTGATTTTCTGGAATTGAAGAAAAACCACGGTAAAGAAGAAATGCGTGCGCGCGATCTTTTTTATGCAATGTGGATTCCGGATTTGTTCATGAAGCGTATTGAAAATAACGAGTCATGGTCACTTTTCTGCCCGAATGAAGCACCCGGTTTGGCAGATTGCTGGGGGGAAGATTTTGAACGGCTTTACGAAAAATATGAAAAAGAAGGCAAGTATCGCAAGCAGATAAAAGCACAAGACCTGTGGTTTGAAATTCTGGAAGCTCAGATAGAGACAGGTACTCCGTATATGTTGTATAAAGATGCTGCCAATAGGAAATCAAACCAAAAACACCTGGGCACCATCAAGTCCAGCAACCTTTGCACGGAGATTATTGAATATACGTCACCTGACGAAGTAGCAGTTTGTAACCTGGCTTCTATTGCGCTGCCAAAATTTGTAACAGAAGACGGCCTGCCTGCCGGACAGGCAAGCAAGTTTGATCATCAAAAATTGTACGAGATCACAAAAGTGGTAACGCGCAACCTCAATAAAGTAATTGATGTTAACTACTATCCTGTAGAAGAAGCTAAAAATTCCAACATGCGCCACCGCCCAATTGGAATTGGTGTGCAAGGGTTGGCCGATGCCTTTATCATGCTGCGTATGCCATTCGATTCTGAAGAAGCACGTGGATTGAATACGGATATTCATGAGACCATCTACTTTGCCGCAATGGAATCTTCGATGGAGTTAGCGAAAGAACATGGCCCTTACGAATCCTTCAAAGGCTCGCCTGTTTCAAAAGGAATATTCCAGTTCGATATGTGGGGAGTTACCCCTTCATCGGGAAGATGGGATTGGGAGAACCTGAAAAGAGAAGTAAAACAACACGGTGTTCGCAATTCACTGTTGCTTGCACCAATGCCAACGGCCTCAACTTCTCAGATTCTTGGTAACAACGAGTGCTTTGAACCTTATACATCCAATATCTATACGAGAAGGACTTTATCTGGAGAATTTATCATTGCTAACAAGCACCTGATGAAGGACTTGATTAATCTTGGATTGTGGAGTGAGGGCATGCGTCAAAAATTGGTTGGTGCTAACGGATCCATCCAGTCCATTCCTGAAATTCCTCAGAACATCAAGGATATCTATAGAACCGTTTGGGAGATTTCTCAAAAGTCGATTATTGATATGTCAGCTGACCGCGGAGCCTATATCTGTCAGTCTCAGAGTTTGAATATCCACTTAACAGATCCAAACTTTGGCAAGCTGACTTCTATGCATTTCTACGCCTGGAAGAAGGGATTAAAAACAGGTATGTACTACTTGCGTTCTACGGCCGCAGCCGATGCGATCAAGTTTACAGTTGATAAGGCTCAAATGCAACAGCCTGCAACACTAGAATCGTCAGGGAGTGTAACTGAACCAACAGCTATTCAAGAATCGATCGCAGGAGTACATCAAGCCCAACATGCTATTCCTTACGAGCAACTACCCTTGGCGGATTACGATCAGAAGCGTGCCGACATGGCCTGTTCACTAGATAATCCGGATGCGTGCGAGGCGTGTGGAAGTTAAAATCAATGGAAACTCTACTGCAGAAAAACCCGGTGATGAACCGGGTTTTTCTTTTCTCATTAATAATGGCAATGAAATCACCTCTTAGTCTGCCTGACTTTAATATGTGTCTTTTGAGCTTTCTTTCCCCGTGTTTTTGAATTTATGGAATTTACCCGCTTCGATTTGGATCCAAGCGGACCATTCTCACTCTTATCAATACCAAATACAAAATTCAATCCTAATCTGACATTTATTACCTGGGCAGTATTAATATAATTATTAAGATCCTGATGTACGATAAGCGAACTGGGTATTCGCAATAAATTATCACCAACGATGTACAGCTGAACAGGCCCCATATTGGCAGAAAGCCCCGCGCCAAAATTATTAAATGAACGGTTTGATATGGTGTAACTGATGGTAGTGCTAATAGCCGTTCCAAAATTTTTGTTCAAGGAGGTTGTCCATCCTGGTGAAAACCGGCCCTGAAATCGCTGTGCTGAAAAAACTGTTCCAACACTAAGGTCCTTTATTATTTCATAATTTCCTCCTAAGAAAATCTTTCCGGGCAGAGGTGTGCGATAGGAAGTGGTTGTACCTTCCTGAAGTTCAAAATTATTTTTAATTGAATCTGCCTGAGCATCCATGTAATCACTTGCCGTGCCATTCAACAAGTCAGTCGCATTAATGCCCGAGAAGGTGTAGTTAGCGTTGGACTTGTCAAGAGAATATTGATACAGATCATTTTTCCATCCGATGCCTCCTATGTCAATAAAACTCACATTGAGTGTAAGCTTGTCAAGCAGGCGATAGGTGGCACCGATGTCGATGGCCAGCCCCCGGTTTTTCAAATAATTTTTCCATTCTTTAGAAACTTCATAACCGGAATCAGTGATGCTGCTTATGCCAGAAGTCTTTACATTGAGATCAGCACTAGCTGTTAAATAATAATTTTCGTCCACGGCAATCGATATGTCTGATGTTTGGGTTGTTACACTGGTTACTCCATGAAGTAATTTCACCCTTCCTCCCACAGTGAGTTTTTCGTTAACCTCATATGAAGCTCCTACTGCCGTTTCGAGATAGGAAATTGCTTCTAATTCAGGAGAAATATTGATGGTACTGTTCACGTACGGTGCATTACCCTCAACAAAAACAGAAGCCAGGTCCTTTGGCAAAACAAAATGGCCATATTCTCTTCCAGTGACATTGGCTGTTACATACAATTTTGGATTTACTCTAAACCCCACTCTAAGGAAATCAATACTCACAGCCGGTGCTATATACGTCTTATCAGGTAAATTCTTAATCCACTTCGACAAGTCGGCACTTACTTGTCCGTCCTGACGTGTTACAAGATCATTGTACGAAAAACCGTTGTTAGTATAGCCCTGGTGTAGGGAAGAGAAAGGTAATCCTAATGAAAATTTATACTGGGGAACAAAGGCAGGATTGTTAATTACCACTTGAGGCAGCATGTTCATATAATGTAGTGTGCCTTCCACTTGTGCCGAGGCAGAAAAACTTTTGAAGAAAAATATACAGACCAGGACAACGTATATTCGGCTTCTCATAATCCCGCCTTTATTTTAAGATTAGCCATAAGTCCTAAGTCCACTTTCATTTTGTATAGCGATTTGAATTTAACATCTGGAAAAGACCCATCGGCATTTTTTGAAGTATTCATCACTGCTTTTACAATAATGTATTTTGCAATAAATATTTGGTCAATTTTTGACTTCTCCAATTCAATAAGTTGTTCCAACACCCCTGGAGATTCAAGGTCACCAGATGCTGTGACGGTGCTACCCTTAATAATGGATGTTTGTGAGGGTGTCAATAATGAATCAAGTATACTATATTGATCATCGGTCATGTAAAACTGTACCTGCGCATCAAGTGGAAGTTCATTTGATATTTTAGTTTTAAGAGATGCAGTGTTAATGGTTGATTCATCAACATCTTTCAGGTCAATTTTTATAGTATCGAATAGAACCATATTGGAGGCATTTCCATACAAGGGGACTTCAACATTAATGCTTACTTGCAATTTGCTGGTGTCGGTCAGAAAATTATTTCCAGAGGTCAGGTCTTTATTGATCCGGGCATCTGCCTGATAGTAAAACCGGGTAGGCGCAAAATCCAATAACTCATTTACGTTTACGACCGACACAGACGTTTTTGCAGAGGTCCCTATTTCAGTTGGGTAAGCGATTGAAATGGGGTTAGCTGGATTTAACATCACCGCCAATGACTGAGTGCCCTTTTGCGCTTCGAAGCTCTTAAAATCAACCTGGCAGGGAACGCCATTATCATTTACAACTTCCAATGTAATTTTTGGCTGAGCAAATGAAACACTGGCATCATCCAGCGCAGTACCAAAGGCGCCTACATCAATCGTATCAGCCGGCAAGCTAGCGGTCTGGTCGCCAAAAAAACCTTTCAGATAGGTAAAGTCCATATCCAAAAAAGAGAGGTCAAGGTTCACAAATGTATTTGGACTGATCACAACGGAAGTTGAATTTTGCTTAAGCACCAATACCAATTTAAGATCAAACTTATTTTTATCTAGGGTCACTATATAATCCGAGAGGTTAATAGATCCAGCAGAGCCTGCATTGATACTAAGAGGTGTACTTGTTGTTTTGGAAATGAAATCGGGTAACAAAATCGCAATCTCGTAATTACCGGCAAGAGCAACACTGTTGGACGATGTAAAGTAATTAATCGTTCCCTCTTTAAACGAAATCTCATCCAGTTGCTCGGGGCTTAGTCCCAAATCAATAACCTCAACAATACTGTCCGATCGAATATCAACTGAATGCGGTGGTATGGTGGCTGGGGGCACAAAAAAATTTCTGGTAAGGCTCTTATCCGGAATCGTAAATAATTCGCGAATGCCCTGAGATGCCAACGTCTGAGAATAAGAAAGATATACTAAATCGTCAGGATATACATTTACATAAACTGAGTCTGTGCTTTTCAGTAGTTCCTGAACGGAAAGTTCGCCAAAAACAAGTGGAAGAACAATGGTCGGATTAACCTCCACCGAATCAATTGTATAGTCATTTTCATCAATACATGACGCAAGCGCAAGAAAAGAAAAGAACCAAAACCCAAGTCGTGATCGCATGAAATGACAATTATAGGCAGCCTTTTTTTATCTGACAACGGGTAGTGAAGTAACCAATTTTAGTATTCATTAGTTAGATAGCTCCTGACTTTATTTCGTCCACCACAGCGGGGTCAAGCAGGGTTGTAATGTCTCCCAAATTAGAGGTATCCCCCTCGGCTACTTTGCGCAAAATTCTGCGCATTATTTTTCCGGAACGGGTTTTAGGTAACCCATTTACAAATTGAATTTTATCAGGTTTGGCAATGGGACCTATGGTATGCGATACTATGTCTCTGATTTCTTTGCGCAAATTCTCCTCCTCGTGTGGCTTATCATAACAAATTACAAAAGCATAGATTCCCTGTCCTTTAATATCATGAGGATATCCTACAACAGCCGTTTCGCAGACTGCAGAATGTTCATCAATGGCACTTTCGATTTCGGCCGTTCCCATGTTATGACCTGAAACGATAATAATATCATCTACCCTTCCGGTAATTCTGTAGTATCCATCTTCATCTCGCTTACATCCGTCACCCGTAAAATATTTTCCGGGAAAGGTAGAGAAGTATGTTTCTTTAAACCGCTGGTGGTCACCATAAATAGTGCGAGCCATTGCCGGCCATGGAAATTTAATAGTCAATCTTCCTTCAATTCCATTCGTTAAGATTTCATTTCCATTTTCATCCATGACAGCCGGTTGAACACCTGGTAATGCATAGGTGGCATGTGCGGGTTTAAGTTTTGTAACATGTGCAATAGGAGAAATCATTATTCCACCCGTTTCAGTTTGCCACCATGTATCCACAATCGGGCATTTACTCTTGCCAATATTAACATCATACCAATGCCATGCTTCTTCATTAATGGGCTCCCCTACTGTGCCTAATACTTTGAGTGAGGAAAGCTCATAGGCGCTGATAAATGAAAGAGGAGCTTTTTCCAACGAGCGAATGGCGGTCGGGGCTGTATAGAAAATATTCACTCTATGTTTTTCAATGACATGCCAGAACCTTCCTACATCCGGCCAGGAGGGTATGCCTTCAAAAATTATAGTAGTTGCCCCTGCTGATAATGGACCATATAATATGTAAGAATGTCCGGTTACCCATCCAATGTCCGCTGTGCACCAAAAGATCTGACGGTCCTGATATTGGAAAGTTGTTCGGAAGGTATAATTCGCGTAGACCATATATCCACCGCACGTGTGAACCATTCCTTTCGGTTTTCCTGTTGAGCCAGAAGTATATAATATGAATAGCAAATCCTCGGCATCCATTTCTTCAACAGGACAGATTGAACTTGCTTTTGCAATTTCTTCATGCCACCAAAGATCACGTCCGGATTTCATTTTTACTTTTGACATCGTTCTCTTTAGTACAATTGTTTTCTCCACAGTGGGACATTTAGTCAATGCTTCGTCAACTATTCCTTTCAAATCAATTTTTTTGTCTCCCCGAAATCCTCCATCAGAGGTCAGTACCAATTTGCAACCAGAATCGTTGATGCGGTCAACTAATGAGCCTGCGGAAAATCCAGCAAAAACCACTGAATGAACCGCTCCAATTCGCGCACAACCTAAAATGGCATAGGCAACTTCCGGCACCATTGGCAGATAGACGCACACCCGATCGCCTTTCTGTACGCCTTGGGCTTTTAGCATATTAGCAACACGACATACATTATCGTGTAGCTCCTGATAGGTGATGTAACGTGAAGTTTCTTTAGTGTCATTGGGTTCCCAAATGATGGCGACCTGGTTGGCGCGGATAGGTAAGTGACGGTCAATGCAGTTTTCAGTAATATTAAGTTTACCTCCAATAAACCATTTTACTTCCGGTTTGTAAAAGTCCCATTCAAGCACTTTGCTCCATTTTTTCCTCCAGACAAAATCCTGAGCTACCGTATCCCAGAAGGACTCAGGGTTAGTTGTACTTTCAAGATAGGCTTGTTGATAGGATGCGATATCCGTAATTGGTTTCATAGCGTTCATGAAAACTTTTAAATTACATCCTCAAAGGCACAAAATCAAAAGTTTCAATAAAATTTAAAGCGGACAATAGTGCCTTTTTGTTTTCTTAAAGAAAGGAAATAAATTGAGTTACTACCTGAACTTTAACTGAATTACAACTACGATTTGGCTGTCCCGATTTCATGCCTCGATAATTTGAGTTTGTCCTTGTTCTATTCCGGCAATCTGTTTCGGAATGCACGTCTTATCAATCATTAAATAAAGTGCTTGATAGTACAAGACAATTTCTTGTCAACTTAGTTCAATACCAAATAGCAGATAAATTTTTCCGGGTTACTTCCGTGCGGATTCTGTAAACCATCGGAATTATTCTTCAGTTGCAACCGCGTTAGGCGAGAAATCAAATGATGTATTCCACAACAACGGCCACCAATGCTCCAAAGAGAGCAACTGCCATTTTCCTGGCATTGAACCTATGTTCAGGGCTACTTTCGAAAACAATGGTGGTAGAGATATGTAGAAAATTTCCGCAGACTAACGCATAGAGATAGATTAATCCGGCATCGGAAAGAATTTCACTTTGTACAAAATAAGTACTCAACAACAAACCAATAGGAGCGGCAATTGAAAAGGCGATCAAATGTGGAAGGGCTTTCGATTTTGAATGAAGTTGAGAAGCCAGAACAGTCATTAAAGCAAAAGCAGCCGGAGCACGATGCAAAGCAATCCCCAATAAAATAGCATTCATGTCATACCTTGAGCTCAATTGAACGGGCTGGGCCAGCATGCCCCCTTCTAAGAAAGCATGAACGCACAATGCTAATAAGAGCACCAAAGCCGAAACTGAACGATGACTATGTCCATGATGGTGACCGCGATCACTGTGATCATGAGAGGGCAGGTGACCATGCTCTACTCCGGAAGTAAAATATTCCAATAACTGCTGAAGGAAAAAGCCTGCCAGAACAAACAAACCAATCAATTCAGCTTCCAGATGCTGGCTATAAAGTTCCGGAAGAATATGAGTAACCGTAATGGCAAACAAATACGAACCAGCAAATACCAGGATCAATTTAAAATTACTATTCTTAGATGAGGGGATCAGATAGATTAGTAACCCTGATATAAGTGGGGTGAAAAAGAGAACTGCAAGTTTTAGTGTCATGTTCTTATTCCTACAACAAAGCGTTTACCTTCAATGATTTATTTTAAGATAGGGAGATATTCTTTCTGTTGCAAAAGTAGCTATACTATCCCTGGTGGAATAAATTAGAAACGCATCCAATTCTGGATGTTTCTTTAAAACTTCCAATGCCCTTTCATGTCCCATTACCATAAAGGCGGTCGCCCAGGCATCGGCAGTGATGGCATCGGCTGCAAACACTGAGGCGCTTAAAATTTCTCTCTGTGCGGGATAACCAGTTTCCGGATCGATGGTATGAGAATATTTCTTACCATCTACTACCCGAAAATTAAAATAGTTGCCGGAGGTGGTGAACGATCTATTCTCTAACGAAACGTATGCTTTAAAGAATTGATTATCCTGAGTTGAATTAGGATCCAATATACCTAGTTCCCATGGTTTATCGGTCTTTATGTTTTTGCCACATGCCATTCCCTCGCCACCTAGTTCCATCAAAAAGTTTTTAACACCTTTTGATTTGAGAAATTCACTTACTACATCGGCACCATATCCCTGACCAATACCACCAAAGTCCAACTGTGTGCGAGGCTCCATCTTCCAAACACTATCTGAATTGAATTGAATCTTTTCAAACCCTACTAAAGATTTCAAAGAATCAATTTTAGTGCTATCCGGTCTGGTTCTTTTAGCTGGACCTAAGCCCCAGGCATTCACCAACGGCATTACCGTTGGATCAAACGCGCCTTGTGAATCCGAAACTACTTCCTGTGATTTTATTAAAGGGGGGAGAAGATAGGGTAAACTGAACTTCAAGGAAGACATAGATTTATTGAATCTTGAAATTTCTGATTCCGGATCATAGTTGTTAATGGATTTATTTACCAACACTAAGAGAGAATCGACCGAAGTCTTGAAGTTTCGCTTTTCTTGATCAAAGTAGGTAATGTGGTAGGTGGTGGCCATCGTCTCCCCTCCAATTTTAATAGGTTCATTGACCTGATTCTTTCGATAGAACCAAACTCCGGCAACTGAAATAAGGAGGATTAGCGAATAAAAAATATTTTTTGTGCGAAGGTTCATGTAAACTACTTTGATATAAGGCTGCAAATTTAGTTTTTTAACTTCAATCTCGCCTGACCAACATAGACTTTCCTCAAACGAAGTCTGTAACATATTTATTCCTACTTTTGAAAGCAGTTTACCCATCATGCGCGAAGACTATTTAAAAGCAGATAACGAGGCTCTGAATTCGGGCGAAAAAGAAGTTGAAAAAGCACTCCGCCCACTTTCATTCGCTGACTTTACCGGCCAAGAAAAAATAATTGATAACATTAAAGTGTTTGTTTCAGCTGCCAAGCAACGAAGTGAATCACTTGACCATGTGCTGCTTCATGGCCCTCCTGGATTAGGTAAAACCACACTCTCTTTCATTATTGCCAACGAACTAGGTTCCAATATTAAAATCACCTCGGGTCCGGTATTGGATAAGCCTAGTGACCTTGCCGGCTTACTCACCAATCTTGAAACCAATGATGTTCTGTTTATTGATGAAATTCATCGGTTGAATCCGATAGTGGAGGAATACCTATACTCCGCCATGGAAGACTATCGGATCGATATCATGCTGGATAGCGGACCGAATGCCCGGTCGGTTCAAATCAATTTAAATCCATTTACATTGATTGGAGCAACTACACGGGCTGGCTTACTCACATCGCCCTTACGCGCAAGATTTGGTATAAATGCAAGGCTTGAATATTACGATTCTACATTACTCACAAAAATCGTAAAACGTTCAGCCCATATTTTAAATACTCCTATTAACGATGATGCCGCCTTTGAACTGGCAAGAAGAAGCCGGGGCACACCGCGTATTGTCAATAATTTGTTAAGAAGAACCCGGGACTTTGCCCAGATAAAAGGCGATGGTAACATTACCAAAGCTATTTCACAGATGGCGTTAAAGGCACTTGATGTTGATGAGAACGGACTAGATGATATGGACAACCGCATCTTAACTACCATCATCGAAAAATTTAAGGGCGGACCTGTTGGTTTATCTACCATTGCGACATCCGTCAGCGAAGAAGCTGAAACGATTGAAGAAGTATATGAACCTTTTTTAATACAGGAGGGATATATAAAAAGAACATCGCGAGGAAGGGAAGCAACGGAACTGGCATACAAGCACTTGAAAATCGTGGCTCCCACTTCTAAGAGACCGGGGTTATTTGATTGATCCTTATGAATTTGCTTCCCAACCATGCAAATGCAAATATTGATATTTCAAAACTTAAGGATTATTGTCTTAACGAAAATCACCCAATTGGAAAATTTAAGGCGAGAGTATTCTTATCAGCTCTTTCAATAAGCAGTAAAAACGCAGATTTTCTTAAGTCTGAAATTTTGAAAGGTCTACATTTGTATAATTCAATAGAGACCAGCTCAACTCGATACGGAAAAAGATATTTAGTTGATATGATTATTCTTAATTTTGATAACACAAAAAAAGCTGATGTCAGAACTGTTTGGATCATTCCTAATGATGATGAAAATCCAAAATTGATTAGTTGCTATGTAAAGAATATCCTATGAATATTAAAGTATTAGATGTTGTTGCCCTGCTGCATGATCAACCTGACAAAAAATTCATGAAAGGCCAAGTTGGTACAGTCGTAGAACAACTGGACGAGAATGTATTTGAAGTAGAGTTTGTAAACACGAAAGGTGAAACAATAGGGTTGGAAGAAATTCACTCAGATAATCTTTTTCTTCTCCACTTTGAAATTGAAAAAGTTTAACATTTGACGGATCACGGCCATTCAAAAAATACTCAACTCATAAAATCTCTTGCTTCCCAACTTGGATTTAGCTACTGTGGAATCTCCAAAGCTGAATTTCTAGAAGAAGAGGCGCCTCGTCTTGAAGAATGGCTCAGGCGCGGCTACCAGGGCAAGATGAGCTACCTCGAAAATTATTTTGATAAACGCCTTGATCCTACTTTGCTTGTACCAGGAGCTAAGTCCGTGATTAGTCTATTATACAATTATTATCCTGAAAAAGACCTGGCCACCGAAGCTTCAGCACAGGTGGCTTTAGCGTCCGTCAATACAAATGGTGATCAATTAAAGATCGCGAAGTATGCGTACGGTGAAGATTATCACTTCGTGATCAAAGATAAACTGAAGACATTTCTGGATCTGTTCCAAAAAGAAATTGGGGAAGTACATGGCCGTGCGTTTGTAGACTCAGCGCCTGTTCATGAACGCGCCTGGGCAAAAAAATCAGGTTTGGGTTGGATCGGGAAAAACAGTTTGCTGCTCAACCGGTCTATGGGCAGTTTCTTTTTTCTTTCCGAACTCATTCTTGATTTGGAGTTAGAGTATGATGGCCCGATTAAGGACTATTGCGGTACCTGCACCGCTTGCATGGATGCCTGCCCTACTGATGCCATTCCCGAACCGTATGTAGTAGATGGCAGCAAATGCATTTCTTACTTCACCATCGAACTCAAAGAAGAAATCCCGGCAGAAGTAAAAGGAAAATTCGAGAATTGGATTTTTGGTTGTGATATCTGCCAGGATGTGTGCCCGTGGAATAGTTTTTCAAAACCCCGTCAGGAGGCCAGGTTTAATCCACATCCGGATTTAGAAAACATGACCAAACAAGATTGGAAAGAGATCACCGAAGATGTTTTTGAAAAGTTGTTTAAAAAATCTGCTGTGAAGCGGACGAAGTTGGAAGGGTTGAAGAGGAATGTTGGGTTTGTTTTAGAAACGCCTCCTGATTTTAATAAGTAATAAATTTATTACCTTTGCAGAGATGAAATACAGCGACTTTTTAGGCTACTAAAGAAGGATGGCTGGTTTGAAGTCCGGCATTCGGGTAGCCATGTAATTATGAAACACCTTGCAAAACCAGAACAGATAACCGTTCCTTTTCATGCCGGCAAAGAAGTTAAGAAAGGTTTGCTAAGTGCTTTATTGAAACAGGCAGGGATTAAAACAACCAAACGATGAAAAAGCCAAAAATAGTAATGACCATTACGAAAGAGGACAGTGGATATAGTGCCACTGTTTCTGTAAGAGAAATTCATATCAATACCCAAGGCGAAACTTTGGAAGAACTAAAAGAAAATATTTTGGAAGCAATAAACCTTTCTTTTGAAGACAAAGGCTTGGTTTACAAGGCTGATGAAATTACCCTGAAACCTGACATGCAAAGTTTCTTCGACTTTTATAAAGTGATTAATGCTAAAGCCCTAAGCGAAAGAATAGGTATGAACCAAAGCCTATTGGCTCAATATATTAAAGGCATAAAAAAACCATCTCCTTCACAAGCGCAACGCATTTTAAAAGGTGTACAGCAAGTTGGCAAGGAGCTAGCCTCTATGCAGTTTTTACTCTAACTCTTTACCAACTTTATATATTTGAAATTCACATGCTCCAATGTGAATTGCTTGCCTCAAGCACTACGCAGGAGGGATTGAAAAGGAATGTTGGGTTTGTTTCATAGCCATTCCCTGCATTTAATCAACGCACAACCTAAAATTTCCAGTCTTCTGGTTTTTGAGTAGTAGAAGTTGACCCAGGAAAAGCTATGCGGCAATCCTTACCTATTGCTCCAGCTCTCCAAGGGACGGTACAACCATCCAGAGGAACATAAATTTCTACCCGATGTGTATTTTTGTCGAGATAGATTTGCTTCTTAGTTGTGGCCGAAGCATAAAAAATTCCTTGCACACCTTGTGCATTATTTTTTTCAAAAATATTAGTCGGGATTTTTCCAGTTATTGGTTGAAATAAACTACCTGAAGCATCCTTTTGCGATTCAATCGCTTTCCAATAGTCAAAAGAAACCCTCGAAAGACTCATCTGGAGTATCTCCACCCTATACTTTTCAAAAAAAGTATAAAAGTTGACAGGGATTGTTCCCATCTCAACTTTCACAAATTTTCCGGATGCTGAAATTTGCAGATCACTTACTTTGGGTTTGGCTTCTGGAGCGGTGACCCAGCAACGACAACAGGTGCATTCCAGACCAAAATATTCAACTTTTTTTGTCTTGGGATTATAAGCATACCCTTTTTTTAATTCGCCATCCACCCAGGCATACCCGCTGCACTCCGTTGGACAATATGAGCACGGAGAGTCAGGACAGTGCGTGTATTGAGGTAAAGTCTCCACCTCATAGGTTCCATTGAACTTCCATCGAAAATAATTACTTCCCTCCGGAGTGTTATGCGCATCAATATAAATTCTATAACGATAAGCTGTAGGGGCAGTTTCTGGTTGATACGATTCAAAATCATAGTAAATACTATCTATGGCACCGACAGGGTTCATCTTATCTGGTAATGATTCAAAAATGTTTCCGTCATCCATTTCTATTCGGATGAAGTATTCGCGTCCGATGACACCCTGTATCCCGTCTGGTTTGGTTTGATAAAAACCCGTGCTGATTTTGTTCAGCGTTTCCGAATTACCTGCATTGTCATGTATCGATATACTTTTTGCATTTACGGGAATCCCTAACGGACGAGTATCATCGACTTTAATGGAGCGGCTCAACTTCACTGTATAAGGTCCTGGTTCATCCGTAATTAATCCATCAACCACCAAGTCATTTGAGAATTGGCCTGGAATGTCAAAATTAATTCTATCAACACATGCATCTGTGAGTGCCCAGCCAACAAAAAAAATAAAGAAGCGTTTCATAAAAATTCCATCCGGATAAATATAGCAAACATTCTACTATCAAATTCTACCTGAGGAGTATAGATAGATGGCTGTTTTGCTAATGTGGGAACATGTCCAAACAAGATTGGACAGACATCACTGAAGTTGTTTATGAAACTCATTTAAAAAATCTGAGGTCTATTGGACGAGCTGATGGGTTGAAAAAGGAATGTTGGGTTTGTTTTGGATAAGAGTTGATTCTTACAACCTTTTCAGGTGTGTTATAAAATTATTTTTGCACAATTCATTTTCTGCTTTACATTTGCAGTCCCAAAACGAAGGGGAGCTTAGCTCAGCTGGTTCAGAGCATCTGCCTTACAAGCAGAGGGTCGGGGGTTCGAACCCCTCAGCTCCCACATTTAAAACCCGGTTTTCGTAAGGAGACCAGGTTTTTCTTTTTTATTCAGTGGCGTTGGAATTATCACTCACCATTTCCTAACTTCATGTTCATGAGTACCAAAGAAAAAGAAACGCGCTATAATGAAGCTGTGCGCTACATAAACAATGCGGTGGAGATACTCCGTACGAAGGCGCATAAAAAAGACAGGTTTTATGATGATGCTAAATATGTGCGCATGGCCTGCGGCACAGCCTACAATGGTGTGTTACTGGCATTGGAAACTTATTTTGAGATAAAGGGCGTGCCCATTGAAAATAAGAAATCAGGCCGCAACAATATGAAGGATTTTGAGAGGCGATTATCTCAACTCGACAAGAAATTGCTAAATGAGTTTAACACAACCTATAACGTTCTTCATTTGAACGGCTATTATGAAGGTGAGACCAAATATGAAGTTATTCGTTCTGGTATGGACTCAGCCATTCAAATCATTAACAAAATCAAACCTGTAGGCTTTGCCGGATTGAAGTTGAACTGATCAGGGGTCAGTCATTTTGTATTCGCGCTTTCGAGACATTAACTGTGGATTGATTTTTGTCTCGTACTTTTGCCCAACCATTATTTAATCTTGAAAGCCTTTCAGAAAGCAATTTTATACTTTGTAGGTACTGCAGTGGTCATTGCCATCGCGTTTATCGCATCCCTATTCATCTTCAAAGACCGCATAATCGAGGAATTTATAAAAGAAGCCAACAAAAGCCTGAGTACTCCGATTAAGATTGGCAAAATTGAGATCTCGGCCTGGAATGATTTCCCTAATCTTGCCATTGTCTTTACGGATGTGTATGTGGAAGATAGTCATCCGGAAGAATATCCCCTGTTAACTGCCAAAGCGGTTTCCTTTTATCTTAATCCTATTGAAGCGTGGAATGGAAATTATTCCATCCGCGGACTGCAAGTACTTGACAGTGAAACTAATCTGAAAATCAATGCCGTGGGAAAAAGTAATTTTACCATCGTAAAAGAAAGTAAGGGTTCAAGCGGAAGTATTTCATTTCATCTCAGGAATGTTCGCCTTGTCAACACAAAAGTGAATTACCATGATCAGCAAATCCAGCTGGATCATATTTTCAGCAGTGAAATGCTGATGGCTTCTATTTCCACAAAAAATGATGTCTATGAAATTGTAGCCGATGGAGATGTTTTGACCGAACAGATCGGGATTGGAAAAAACATCTATTTAAAAAACAAAAAATTCGATGTCAAAACTCAACTCGCCTACGATGATCTGAAGAAAACAGTAGATATTAATTCCTCCACTCTCAAGGTTAATGTCTCAACTTTTGATCTTTCCGGAAACTATACATTTAAACAAAAGAACATAATCGACATCACCGCTATTGGTAAAGATACTAACATTCAAACTTTGCTGTCGCTTCTTCCTGATGAGCTCGGTCAGAAATTAAAGCAATATGAAAGCAACGGAGATATTTATTTCAATTTAAACCTGAAGGGAGAAATTAGCGATCAAAAAAGTCCGTTCATCTCAGCTAGCTTCGGCTGCCGGGATGCCACTGTCTTCCATCCAGATTATAAATCAAAGATTGAGAACGCCAATCTGGAAGGATCATTTGCAAGTCCTTCCTTTACGGAGCTTTCAAACGCAGAACTACTTCTAAAAAATATATCCGGTGATTTAAATGGCAAGGCTTTTACTGCCAATATTGGAATACAAAATCTGGAAGACCCCTACTTATCTTTTGATTTCAAAGGGGACCTGGATGCCACCGACATCCTAAATTTCTATCTCTTACCTGAAATAAGGGAATTCACCGGCAAAATTAAAGCAGACTTCACATTTGAGGGTCAGGTTTCCTTGTTAAAAAGAAAAGCAACTGCCCAGCAAGTTTTTACTTCAGGCTCAATTGAAATGAACCAAGTCAATTTTAGTTATGGCAAACAGGAAATTCATGTCAAGGATTTGAATGGCACCTTTCAATTCAACAACAAAGATCTGGCGCTGAGTAATGTTAGTGGCCGCTTTGAAAACAGTGATTTCCTATTAAATGGCTTTTTTAAAAATATCGTCACGTTTCTCTTTTTTGATGATCAGCCAGTTGGTATTGAAACAGATTTGAAATCAGATTTCCTGGATGTTGATCAACTTTTTTCAATTGGTTTTACGGAAGAATCTTCCGATTACAATTTTAGCATATCGCCAAACTTACATTTGAACTTTAACTGCGATATAAGGAAGTTAAAATACAAGCGCTTTACGCCAACAGATGTTAAAGGTGATCTATTGGTAAAAAACCAAGTTGCGGTGTCCCGAAATATTGCACTCCGCGCTATGGGGGGAGATCTGACATTGAATGGAATTGTTGATGCAAAAAATCCCAAAGCGATAGAAGTAGTAAGTGCGTTCCAACTTAATGGTATCCATGTTGATAGCATTTTTTACGTATTTGAAAATTTCCATCAGGATTTTATTGAAGATAAGCATCTAAAAGGACAGACTTCGGCAGAAGTACTTCTGGAAATGACACTGACCGAAAAACTTAAACTCGTTCCTGAAACATTAATTGCTGACATCACTGCAACTATTAAAAACGGTGAGCTTAATAATTTTGAACCCCTCCAGGATCTGAAAAAATACCTGGACGATGAGACTCTTGCCCGCCTCCGTTTTGCGGATTTAATAAATGACATTCATATCGAAAAGAGCACCATTTATATTCCACAAATGGAAATCCGGAGTAATGCTACTACACTTCAACTAAGCGGCACTCACACGTTTGATCAAAAAATAGATTATCGGGTAATCGCCCCGTTGCGAAATAAAAAGAAGATTGACCCCGATGAATCTTTTGGAGCTATTGAAGAAGATAAATCCGGAAGAGCGAAAATTTTCCTCAAGATCATCGGCACCGCTGATGAATTTGATGTAAGCTATGACAAAGCCGCCCTGAAAAAGAAACTTGGCAACGACATGAAAAAAGAAGTGCAAGAGTTGAAGGATGCCTTCAGGCTAAAAGGCAAAAAGAAAAAGAAAGAACTGGAGGTAGAGAAAGATGAGTATTTTGATTGGGAAAATTAACTCAAGCAATTAATGATTAACCGTCATCGCGAACAACAGCATTGGAAGCGCGATGGGGTGAAGCCTGCCTGTCCGGTAGACAGGCGATCCTTTAAATCGAAGAAGGATATCAAATATTGAGATTGCCTCGCGCTTACATTGCTAATCCCACAACGCGCTCGCAAAGATGTTAACCTAATTATGATAAGTCCTTGAAACAAGATACTATTGCTATATTCCTCACACAATCGCTGCCTTTAGGAAATCATTTAACGGTTTCAACGTTTTACAGGCCTCTGCAACAGCTTTCAGAAATTTTTTGTCTTTTACCTCCACATCAGTAAAGGGATGTGTGACGATGTAGCTTTTGTGTTTGAGCAAATCTAATTGAGGATGATCTTTGGGATATCCTTTTGGAGCCGTCTTTAATTTATCGAAGTCTCCAAGCTTAGGAAAAAGCTTTTTGAATTTCTTACCGTTCAGAACTTTTAGAAAGCCTTTCGTATTATAATCTATCTCCTGCCGGATTTTCGCCAGATTAGGTGCATCGGGCATGTATATTCCCCCAGCCAAAAAACTTTTATTGCCAGGTTCAATGTGAATATAGTAGCCGGGTTCCTGGATGAGTTTCCCGTTGGGTGAAATACCAGCACCCATATTTATTTTGTATGGCTTCTTGTCCTTGCTGAAACGAATATCACGATAAATACGAAACGCCAGCTTTTTTGGATTTAACGAGGCAATGCTCTCATCAAACTTGGAGAGTTCAGGCAAGAGATTCGCCAAGAAATCGTCAAAATCATTTTTTACTTCGATATACCTTACTTTGTTCTTCTCAAACCAATCCCGGTTGTTGTTCTTCGCAACGTCTTTGAGAAACTTAAGGATTTTGTCAAAATTCATGTCGTTCAAAGGTTTCAATTAACCAAATTACTTTCACTTTACAGAAATTCCAAAACCGTTTCCAACCCAATCCCTCTTGAAGCCTTTACTAAAATAACTGAATCATGGATCGGGTTTCTTTTCAGTTCTTCCGTCAGCAGATCTTTGCTTTCAAAAAGTAAAGCTTCTGGAAATTCTTCTTTAGCTGACCGCATCAGTTTACCGCAAAGATAAACCCGGTCAAATTTATTTTTTTTTAATAACAGCCCAAGACTGCGATGCTCATTTACTGCCTCTTCTTCCAACTCAAACATGTCACCAAGGATCGCAACTTTTCTCGCTGCTTTCATTGAGGACAAGTTCTCAACAGCTGCCTGCATCGAACTGGGGTTAGCATTATACGCATCGAGAATAACGGTGTTGTTTCCTTTTTTCAGGATCTGAGACCGCATATTGCCAGGCACGTATGCTGCCACAGCCTGGTGAGCCAGTGTAGAATCTATTTCAAAATATTTTCCGATACACAATGCAACTGCTATGTTCTCAAAATTATATGCCCCGAGTATTTGTGTTTGTATGATATCACCATTCTCCACTTTGATTTTTAAAAATGGATCAGACTCAAGGAGTTCACACGAATAGTAGTCTCCCGCTGCCGGATAGAAAATCGGAGACCTGAACCTCTTTGCCATATTTGACAAAATGGGATTTTTTGAATTGATAAATACAGTTCCGTTATTCATTACCAAATGCTGATATAATTCTGACTTACCACGGATGATATTATCAAGTCCCCCATATGTACCAATATGGGCTTTGCCAATGTTAGTAATAAAACCATGCGTAGGATTGGCAATAGATGAAAGCAAAGCAATCTCACCAAGATGGTTGGCTCCCATTTCAACAATGGCCACCTCAACACTTTTGTCAATGGATAAAATAGTCAGTGGTACACCTATGTGATTGTTGAGGTTCCCTTTTGTAGCGTATGTCTTGAACTTCTGACTCAATACCGCATTGACCAATTCCTTCGTGGTCGTTTTACCATTCGATCCTGTCAATCCAATAATGGGTATTTTTAATTGGCTGCGATGATGCCTTGCTAAATCCTGCAATGCGGTAAGAGAATCTTCAACGAAAATGTAGCGATCGCTTTTTACGAATCGTTCATCATCAACTATTGCATACCGCGCACCTTTGCTGAGGGCTTGAGCGGCAAATTCATTTGCGTTAAACTTATCTCCTTTCAAGGCAAAAAATACCGAGTTTGGGGTGATCTGTCGGGTATCAGTAGAAATGTTTCCGGTTTCTAAATACGTTTGATAGAGTTGCTCAATGATCATTTTATGTCAAATACTTTTGATAAACAGACTGTCTGAGCGTTATTGCCGAGTAAAGTTATCCCCTGTGCTGCGAATATTATTCTTTCTTGGTGTTTTTCTTCTCCCCAGGGTGTTGCCGGCACAATTCACCTATGAAATCGATCAGAGCATTCCTGTAGAAGTCAATGAGGAGAAACTTTTGTTTCCCTGGGCGGGCGGACTCAACTCTGCCCAAATCAACACCTTGGATTTGAATGGAGACACAAAACCAGACCTGGCCATTTATGATCGGGTGGCTGCGAAGATATTTACCTTCCTTAATGAAAATAACCAATGGTTGTACCACCCGGAATATGAAGTGCTATTCCCTGAAGAGGTAAGCCAATGGATGTTGCTGCGTGACTTTAATTGTGATGGCAAAAAGGATTTATTCACCAGCGATCCTTTTGGAATTGTTGTGTTTGTTAACACTACCACGACCGGCCAAAACCTTTCCTGGCGGCCATATCATCCTGGGTCCCCACTTTTGACAAAGGGGTTCAGTGGAAACATTAACCTGAAAGTGAATGAGACTGACATCCCAGCCATTGACGATATAGATGGCGATGGGGATTTAGATATACTCAATCTAAGATTTGTTGGTATAGGCACAGTTGAATATCATAAAAACCTTAGTATGGAACGCACAGGCCGCTGTGACTCCATGCAACTGGAGCGCGTGACTCAAAACTTCGGAGGATTTGAAGAATGCTCCTGTGGCAAATTTGCGTTTGGCAAGACGTGTGCTCAATTAGATGGAGGTCGCACTCAACATGCTGGTGGAAAAGCATTGTTGACCTTTGATATGGATAACGATGGTGATCGCGAACTTCTCTTTTCAGAAGAAGAATGCGCGCGTGTTTACTTGCTGGAAAATACCGGAACAAAGGATGTCGCTGTGATAACCAGTGCTATTATTTTTCCGACCACCACTCCAATAGCCATGTCCATTTTTCCTGCTCCGTTTTTAGAAGATGTTGATTTTGATGGGAAACCCGATTTGCTTGCCTCTCCAAATATTAGTGCCAGAAAGTTTCTGAGCGTTAATTTTCAAAGCTCCGTTTGGCTTTATTCCAATATCGGTACAACCCAAAACCCGAATTTTACTTTCTCAAAGACTAACTTCCTGCAAGATGAAATGATTGATGTGGGTGACAATGCTGTGCCCGCTTTCGCAGATTACGATGCCGATGGCGATCTTGATATGTTCATTGGAATTTATACCGGCCAGGAGTTTAGTGGTACAGTTTACCAATACGAGAATATTGGGACTCCTTCCGCCCCTTCCTTTAAGTTGATCACAAAAGACTATGCCAGTCTTTCTTTCTTATCAGCCTATAACCTTAAGCCTCAGTTTGCTGATATGGACTTGGATGGCCGCATTGATTTGGTACTGACAGCAACAGATCTTAAAAAGGGAAGTACATCCCTTTTCTTTCTGCCCAATCAATTTGACAAAGGCATGTCATTCTCGCTACAGTTTATAACACCAATTGATTTTTCAATCACGCAATCAGAAAACGTTTTAATAAATGACATTAACCAGGATGGCCTTCCGGATATTTTATTTGGTACCTCTACGGGTGCTATTGAATATTGGAAAAATAACCTGCCTGCTGGCTCCAATATCTTTACCCTCGAAAACGGAAGCTATCTTGGCCTAGGGGCCAGCACAACCCGGCAAAACCCAGCACTCTCAATTGCAGATCTGGACGCAGACGGCAGGGATGATTTAGTTATTGGCGACCAGCATGGAACAGTTACGATTTACGGTGATATCAGATCCGACAATCCTTTTCAGTTGGGGACCACAGATATTATCTATCATCCACTTCTGAAAAGCTACTTGACTAAAAACCTGGGCGGCAAGATTCAGCCTGTGGCGGTCAACCTGTTTAACACAGACAAGTCCGCCATTCTCGTTGGTAACTCAGCCGGAGGGATCTACATTCTGAAAAATGATGGGGGCAAAGAGTTACCTCCAGATCCGGTAATTACACTTTACCCCAATCCATTGGAGAGCAATGATGAACTTTTTATAAAGCCCGACCGCAATGTGCTGGTTCAATTCTTCTCAATTCTGGGGCAAAAAATTTCCGAGCCTTATTTTATTCCGCCTAACCAAGCCTATCGGTTTTCCTTTCCAAAGCAATCGCCTGGAATTTATATTGCCAGGTTTACCGTTAACGGCAAAAGTTCTGCGCAAAAATTCATCATTCAATAATTTTGCATAGGTTGAGATTAATTCTTGCTGGCACAAGCACAGGTTCAATTAGCGGCTTAATATTTAAGATAACACAAGCTGAATTGGCCAGAGAGAGGGCCCATTGGCATTTATCTTTAGAGTAGGTTTGGAAAGTTGGCTGGCTTTTCCCGATATTTGCAATCCCTTTTTAAAAGGTCTCTCTAAATCAAAATTTATGGCACGAGTTTGTCAAATTACAGGAAAAAGGCCGCAGGCGGGCAATAGTGTATCCCATGCGAACAATAAGACAAAGCGTAGATTCTACCCAAATCTCCACACTAAGCGCTTTTTCGTACCTGAAGAAGGAAAATGGATTACTTTAAAAGTATCCTCCACGGCAATCAAAACAATCAATAAAAGAGGAATTACCTCTGTATTGAAAGAATCGAAGGCAAAAGGTTTATTTACCGAATAATAGTATAACCGGAAATAGCAATGGCAAAGAAAGGAAATAGAATACAGGTGATTTTAGAGTGTACGGAGCACAAAAACAGCGGTCTGGCCGGGATGAGTCGCCATATCACGACTAAAAACCGAAAGAATACCACAGAAAGGATTGAGCTCAAAAAGTACAATCCGGTCATGAAAAAATATACCTTACATAAAGAAATTAAATAACCATGGCAAAGAAAGTAGTCGCTTCCCTTAAGAAAACCGATGGCAAAAGTTTTGCTAAAGTAATCCGTGCCGTACGATCTGAAAAGACGGGTGCATACACGTTTCGCGAAGAAATTATACCAGCAGAATTAGTAAAAGAAGCATTAGCCCGTAAATAGTCCGGACTGACTTCAAAGAACTTAGAGTCCCTTGCGGGACTTTTTTTATTACCTGACTATTACTCAATTTCGGTTCAAAGTCCAATTCATGTCCCTTCTTAAAAGCTTGTTTTCAAAAGATAAAAAGCAGACTCTCAATGCGGGCCTTCAAAAGACCAAAGAGAATTTCTTCAGCAAGCTAGGCAAGGCGTTGGTAGGCAAGTCCTCGGTGGACGAAGAGGTACTCGACCAATTGGAAGAGATATTAATTTCATCTGATGTTGGTGTCCACACCACTTTGAAAATCATTGAACGCATCCAGGCAAGAGTAGCACGAGACAAATATGTTGGCACATCTGAGCTTGATCGGATTCTAAAGGAAGAAATTGCCGCCATGCTTGGCGAAAATCAACCTGACGATCTGACTGATTTTGAAACACCTTCAAATAAAAAACCCTATGTGTTAATGGTGGTGGGTGTTAATGGAGTGGGTAAGACCACTACAATCGGGAAACTCTCCGCTCAATTTAAAAAGAAAGGAAAATCTGTTTTACTAGGAGCAGCCGATACTTTCCGGGCAGCAGCCGTAGAGCAATTAAAACTTTGGGGCGAACGAGTAGGTGTGCCCGTAGTGGCGTTGGGCGTGAATGCCGATCCGTCCGCTGTAGCCTACGAAGTTGTGAGAGTAGGTGTAGAGAAAGGAATAGATATTATTATTATTGATACAGCCGGGAGACTTCACACGAAAGTGAATTTAATGGCTGAACTTTCAAAAATAAAACGGGTGATCCAAAAGTTAGTACCTGATGGCCCGCATGACATTTTGTTAGTATTGGATGGAAGCACAGGACAGAATGCATTCGTTCAAGCAAGAGAGTTTACAAAGGCCACCGAAGTGAGTTGCCTGGCCATCACTAAATTGGATGGTACCGCCAAAGGTGGTGTGGTAATTGGTATTTCAGACGAGTTTAAAATTCCAGTAAAATATATTGGCGTGGGCGAAAAAGTAGAAGACCTCCAGGTCTTCGATAAAATAGAATTTGTAGATTCTCTATTTCTCAAAAATTAAGGGAGGTTGGTCCTCCTTCCGCACCGGTATCTTAATAAATATCTGATAGTTGAAACCCCAATAAATTTTCTTTTCGTAAATTCCATAACCAGGGATATCATAGGGTTGCATCTCGCTATAACCCTTTGCACGAGGAGCAAATTTGAATCGGGCTGTATAGCCTACCCAGATCATCTTCCATATCTTAATACGGAGGCCGCTGGTTAGTTCCATCCAATGAGCCCTTACTCCCGTGTCCGAATAAGACATTCCGTATTCAGGTGCTGTCACGAAATCTTGCAAATAATTCGAACTATGATCAAAGGTGGATTGCCCATATCGATATCCCAGAAAGACCATGTTGCGATCGGGATCCTTCAATAAGAAATTCACATCTGCTCCTACCCGAAAATAATTTCCTGAATTCTCAAAATATCCATTGTCTATTGACAATTGCTTTGCCCAATAGCCATAGTCAACAGTCAGGTAGTAACGATAAAAATCAACATCAGCATTTACCTCCCATCCGTTGAATTTCGTGTCTACCTGGCTTGCGATAAGGCTGATTAAATCTGTCGCTAGCCGGATGCCCGTTGGCCTATAATCAGCTTTTACAGTATCCTTTTCTTTTATCTCAGCGGGTTCTGATTCACTCTCCGTCTCAACTTCTTGAGTGAACGCAGGGATTACAAGGCCAAAGGAAAGTAATATACTATAGAAATATTTCAAGGTTAATTGTTACAGTAGTTAACAAAATAGAAGAGGTAACGCGTACTTTTTCAAAAGTCGATTCAGGTATGTATGCATCGAGCTGGTAGAGATAAGCTCCACAATCACGTGAGATTACCCGCGTTTGGTTTTTATACGCTAGTGTTAACGTATCGGATACAAAAATTGATTGTACAGTATCCGATACAACGATAGATTCATTGTAATCAAATATTACAGTAGTCACCGTATCGCTAATCTGTAGAGGGACCTCTACTTTACTTAGGTTTTTGTTTTCATAAAGAATGGTTTCGTCTTCCAAAGTACGGATAGAAAGGAACGTAACGGTAGTATCCTTTCCCAACGTCCTGCCCTTTAACCCTATCTTCAAAATGTTCGTATTGTTAATCAGACAGTCGGTTTGCTCAAAACAACTGGAAAAAAACAACGCCATTAAAATCACAAATACTGTCTTCAAACTGAATTAATTAAGCTGCAAATATAGTTTTTGATCAACCCTTCAACCGTCTTTCCGGGTGGTATTTTTAGTAAATTTGCGGCCTTAATAAAGGAATTTGAAAACGCGGGGGCTTAAAAAGATGAAAGTCAACATTGTAACACTAGGATGCTCCAAAAATCTAGTGGATTCTGAAGTATTGCTTACACAACTCAGAGGCAATGGCATTGACGTAATTCATGAATCAAGAAAAGATGATGCCAATGTGGTGGTCATTAACACGTGCGGTTTTATTGATAATGCCAAGCAAGAATCAATTGACACCATTTTGCGATATGTAGATGCTAAAGAAGAAGGTCTTGTAGAGAAAGTATATGTGACGGGCTGCCTGTCACAACGATACAAAGACGACCTTGAAAAAGAAATTCCGCAGGTTGATGCCTGGTTTGGAACGCGCGATCTTTCCCGACTCTTAAAGCAGCTCAATGCAAATTACAAACATGAATTAGTAGGCGAACGAATTCTAACTAACCCCAGTCATTTCGCTTATCTGAAAATTTCTGAAGGCTGCGACAGACCGTGCTCGTTTTGTGCTATCCCTTTAATGCGGGGCGGCCATATATCCAAACCCATTGAGGAACTTGTTTTGGAAGCAAAAAATCTGGCCAAACAGGGAACGAAAGAATTACTATTAATCGCGCAGGATTCTACCTATTACGGACTTGATCTTTATAAAAAAAGAAACCTGGCTGAGTTATTAAAACATCTTTCCGATGTGGATGGCATTGAATGGATTCGACTTCACTATGCCTTTCCTACCGGGTTTCCTATTGATGCATTGGATGTAATGGCAGAGCGGTCCAATATTTGTAAGTATCTGGATATTCCGCTGCAACATGGTTCTTCCAAAATGCTTCAGCTTATGCGCAGAGGAACAACTCATGAAAAAACAGAGCAGCTTCTACAAACTTTTCGCGAAAGAGTGCCTGGCATTGCTATTCGCACAACGCTTATTGCAGGTCATCCCGGAGAAACAGAACAAGATTTTGATGAAATGATGGGATTCGTGGAGCGCTCCAGGTTTGACAGGCTGGGTGTTTTTTCGTATTCCCATGAAGAAAATACACATTCACACTCAATGGCGGATGATGTCCCTGGTGATGTTAAACAAGAACGAGTTGATACCATCATGGAATTGCAACAGGGAATTTCACTGGAATTAAACCAAGCCAAAATAGGGAAGACATTCAAAACTTTGATAGATCGGAAAGAGGGAGGTACATTTGTTGGGCGTACAGAGTTTGATTCACCCGAAGTAGATAATGAAGTGATTATTGAAAGTAAAGATAACTACCTGAGAATTGGTGATTTTGTAAAGGTAAAAGTCAATGCCTCTTCTGAGTTTGATTTAACCGGAATAGTAACTGCCTAGGTAAATAGAACTTTAAATTTTCATAAACGTTATTGGTACATGGCTGAAAAAAATTTAACCACTTTTTGTTGTTGATATGCAGACTCACAAACTTGCATTTGCCAATACGCACTCCTTCTCTACTTTTTTTCTCGACTATATTCAGCAAAAAGAATCGCTGCGAAAATTTACAACCCGTTTCCCGACTCCTGAAAACTTCAAAGATCAACTTCAAGATAAAGGCTCATTGTTTCCAACTGAAAACCGTAATGTATTAGTTACCACCCTGAAAGAGCAGTACAAAAATTTAATCGTCACTAAATCCGTACTGCACAATATTAATTCACTTAGCGATCAAAAAACCTTTACAGTTACTACCGGTCATCAACTCAATATTTTCACAGGTCCGCTCTATTTTATTTATAAGATCATTACCGTTATCAACACCTGTAAAAAACTGAAGGCGCTTTATCCAGGCTATCATTTTGTGCCCGTATATTGGATGGCGTCCGAGGATCATGACTTTGAAGAAATTCAGTATTTCAAACTTTATGGCAAAAAGTATGTCTGGCATACTGACCAAAAAGGCGCTGTGGGGAGGTTTAATCCAAAAAGTATTGAATCTCTGTTTAGTGAAATACCTGGAGAATTCTCTGTTTTCAAAAATGCCTACTCCAAAAATTTAACACTAAGCGGGGCCGTGAGGCAGTATGTAAACGAACTCTTTGGCGAAGAGGGGTTAGTTGTTGTGGATGCTGACAACCGTGAGTTGAAGAAGTTATTCAAGACGGTGATTCAGGACGATCTATTTAATAACACGCCCAGAAAATTAGTGGAAGAGAAAAACAAGCAACTTGAATCGTTGGGCTATCATACCCAGGTCTTTGCCCGTGATATTAATTTCTTTTACCTCACAAACGGATTACGCAGTAGATTAGAAAGAACGAATGAAATTTTCAAGGTCGTTGATACAGAAATTGAATTCACGACCGATCAAATGAATGACCTTATTGAAAACGGACCAGAAAAATTAAGTCCCAATGTCATTCTTCGACCACTTTATCAGGAAATGATATTGCCAAATCTGGCATATGTTGGAGGGCCGGCAGAAGTGACGTATTGGCTGCAATTAAAGGGAGTGTTTGATCATTTCAAGGTTTCTTTTCCTATGCTGATGCCCCGCAATTTTGCGATGGTGATGGATGCTCCTGTTGTCAGAAAATTTGAAAAGACAGGATTGGAACTAAAAGATCTTTTTGAAGATAAAAATTATATTTTTAATCATTGGATTGTAAAAAACACGACTCATAATTTGTCCTTAGGAAAAGAGATTGAAGCCATTCAACAAATTTTAGCTGAAGTAAAAGAGCGGGCAGGTAACATTGATCAAACGCTCAATCAGTTTGTTGCAGCCGAAGCCAAGCGCACGGTCAATGGGCTGGAGAAAACTGAAAAGAAAATATTAAAAGCTGAAAAGCGCAAGCATGCGGATAAACTCCGTCAAATCGAATCTGTCAAAGATTCTTTATTTCCGAACGGAGGCTTACAGGAGCGCACTGATAATTTCTTAAACTTTTATCAGCAGGACCGGCAGTTCATTCAAAAACTGTTAGAGTTGTTTGATCCGTTTGACTATAGGTTCAATATTTTTCAGTACCTCACCCCGGCCCTCACCAAAGAAGAGGGAGAATGAGTGTAAATTAGTAAGAAGAGCACAAGGAAAAATTGAATTAATTAAGAGTGACAAAATCAGAACTTAGAAAATTATACAGTCAAAGACGCTTTTCGCTTGACGAAGCAGAATGTCTTCGTTTTAGCAGTCAAATTTGCGATCAGTTCTTTATCCATATTGATCTCTCTTTCATCAACATCATGCACGCTTATTTGCCCATCGAAAAAAATAAAGAGCCCAACACCTGGTTGATTCTTGACCGGATCAAAAAAGAGTTTCCAAAAATCCGAATGTCTCTTCCCAGGGTAAGAAATAACAGTCTTGAAAATCTTTTCTTGGAAGGTGCGCATCAACTTGAAAAAAATAAGTGGGACATCCCCGAGCCAAAGCAAGGTATACCCACTCCATCTGCTAAAATTGATTTGGTGATTGTTCCGTTGCTTGCATTCGATCAAAGCGGAAACAGAATAGGTTATGGAAAAGGGTTTTATGATAAGTTCTTAAAAGAGTGCCGCCCCGATTGCATGAAAGTGGGGTTGTCTTTCTTTGAACCCATAGAGAAAATCATTGATGTTGAAGAATTCGACATCGCCCTCACACATTGCATCACTCCTACCCAGCTTTATCAGTTCTAGATCGCGGGTTCCTGTTGGCTCAGGCAATGAAAGGACCCTAAACCCCAGATAATATCTCTGGAATCAAGTCCAATCACTTTTCGGTCCGGAAAAGATTCTTGAAGGATGGTTAATGCCCGATCATCATTGGTATCACGGAAAGTTGGAACTACCACATATTTGTTCGCAATATAAAAGTTAGCATAAGAACCCGGCAACCTCATATCTTCATACACAATAGCAGAAGGCATAGGCAATTCGACAATGTTAATTTGTTTGGCGGATTCAAGTCGCATGGTTTTTAGGTTCTTCAAATTTTCCTGGAGCGGTGCGTAATTCTCGTCTTTCCTGTTCTCTTCAACAACCGTCACTACTGTATCTTCATTCACAAACCGGGTGATGTCATCAATGTGCCCATCGGTGTCATCTCCAACAATACCATCACCTAACCACAAAATGTTTGAAGTACCATAATGGTTATTTAAATATTCTTCTATTTGTTTTTGATTAAGATGCGGATTTCGGTTTGGGTTTAATAAACAAGAAGTAGTAGTCAGCACCGTTCCTTTTCCATTAAAGTCAACCGAACCACCTTCCATTACTATGCCCGGGTAAACCACCGGCAGATGATAATGATGGGCCACTAATGTAGGAATATGATCATCCAGATCGAAAGGAGGATATTTTCCGCCCCAGGCATTGTAGCCCCAATCCACGATCATTTTCTTTTTCTCACCATGATTAACTAAAAATGCCGGTCCGTGATCACGGCACCAGGCATCATTAGTTGGGTGAAAGAAGAATTGAATGTTTGCAAAATCAGCTTCCGCTTTTTGAAGATGAGCAGTTGCTTTCTTTTTCATGGCTTCATCCACCACATTAATATTGACCTTCTCTCCTTCTGCAACATGTTTGATGAACTCACAATAGACGGGATAGATGGATTCAATCTTACCAGGCCAGGAGGCTTCTTTATGTGGCCAGCTTAACCAGGTAGCGGTGTGTTTCGCAAATTCTGCAGGGAAAAAGTAGCCTTGCTCTTTGGGTGTCATAGTACAGTTACAGACTTGCAGTTACCGGTAACCAGTAACAGGCAACCAATTTATTCTTCGTCAATAAACCTCTTTGTAATGGGCTGATACGAATCTATTCTCCTGTCTCGCAGAAAAGGCCAATGGGTCCGATAGCTATCGGTTTTGCTCAGATCAATTTCTAATACATTTACTTCCTCTTGCTCATGAGAGGCTTTGTATAAAACACTTCCGAACGGATTTGAAATAAATGAACCACCCCAGAACTTCATGGCGCCATTTTGTTCGAAGCCAACCCGGTTCACACTTACCACATGAACACCGTTGGCTATGGAATGGCTACGTTGAATAGTTTGCCACGCACTGTATTGCTCCGTATTGGAAGCTTCATCCTGAGAGGTAGCCCAACCAATAGCCGTTGGGTAAAATAATATCTCCGCCCCCATCAAAGTGGTGATGCGTGCCGCTTCCGGATACCATTGGTCCCAACAAATTAAAACACCAAACGTTGCAAATTTTGTTTGGAAGATTTTATAGCCCAGATCTCCTGGAGTAAAATAAAATTTTTCATAATAAGCCGGATCATCCGGTATGTGCATTTTGCGATACTTGCCCAGGTAACTTCCATCCGCATCAAGCACAGCGGTTGTATTATGATAGATTCCTTGGGCCCTCTTTTCAAAAAGCGAGGCAATGATGACCACACCAAGTTCCTTTGCTACGGTGGATAAAGAGTCCGTAGAAGGACCTGGAATAGGTTCAGCAAGTTTAAAATTTTCATAGTTTTCAACATCGCAAAAATAGAGAGATGTGAATAACTCCTGCAGACAAACTATTTGCGCCCCCTTGGCGGCTGCTTCTTTTATTTTTTGGATGGCCTTGCTCAAGTTCTCCGCTGGGCTTTTGGTACAACTCATTTGCACCGTACCTATTTTTACATTTTTACTCACCACATTCAAGTTTTAGCCAGACAAAAATAGGAATTTTGAATTTACCCAAAAGATCAGGGTTTCACCGCACGAACCATTTCTTTCTTGCCAGGAGGTCCATCAAGTGTTTCAACCAGAAGGTTCAGCGATTTGAGATCACGTTTTAGCTGGCCTTTGGCGCAATAGGTAACGAATACTCCCCCTGGTTTTATAGCGCGCGCTATCTTTTTTAAAATTGAAAGTTCCCACATGTCGGGCTGCTTGCTGGGCGCGAATGCATCAAAATAAATTACGTCAAATTTTTCTGATCCCAATTGGATATCCTGGATTTTAACATGATGTTTTACTATAGAGAACTCATTTGTTATTGCAATCTGCTGATTCCACAATGACTGGTGGAGTTTTATGAAATACTTTTCTGCATCCGGAAAATCCAAAGCACTTGGATAATTCAATTGAGATGCGGTTTTTTGATCGATTGGAAAAGCTTCTAATGTCTCGTAGTAAATGCTCCTGGCATGATCCAGACTATATTGCAAGGTAAGAAGTGCATTCAGCCCCGTACCAAATCCAACTTCTAAAATTCTGACTTCCTTTATTCGATTTTTTTGCTCGAAATAATCCAGACCGTTATTAATAAATACGTGAATGGATTCCTGAATGGCTCCGTGGACTGAATGATAGGTTTCGTTTAGTTCAGAGTTAAGCAATGAATGAGAGCCATCGGAGGTTGTAATTAATTCAAGTTTATCAGGCATACATTAATTTACCCTTAGGGTCAGGAATTGATCGCCCAATCAATCTTGCTGTTTCGATCCACTCCTCAATTATAGATGATACGTTTGTTAGGGCATCCTGATAAGATTGCCCATCTGCTGTACATCCTGGAAGTTCTGGTACTTCCGCTAAGAAGGCTTTATCATCCTTACTCCAATATAGTATGATCTCATATTTAGATTTAGCATTCATTTTTTTAATTCAGAGTTAAGCAATGAAGGTTTTTTAATCTCCACTATGGGAATTTCTCTTCAAACTCAAAGACAACAATATCTGTTTCAGAAATTTTAGGTACGGTAACCCAATGGAATTTAGTAATAAGAACCTGGCATCCTCCATAAATTTCCGCACTAATTTTGTACTTATACTCATGGGGTCCAATTTCACCAAAGCTTCTTTTATATATCCATCCGCAACCCCCGTGCCTCACCGCCTGGGCCACCAGTGTATACTTTTCAAAATCTACCTTCCGGCTGGGTATGGCTCCTGGTTGAGAGTCAAGAAATTCATTCCATTCATTTTCATTCCTGAAAACCAAACCTTTATCAATCAATACATTTTTGCCTTCATTATCCATTAAATAAAATGTACTCATATTTTCTCCATTACGAGGGTCTTCTTCAGGAAAATCACTAATCCGTTTTATCGAAAGTAATTCGGCTATACTAATTAGACCCTGATCATCCAGGACTCGGGATTTATCCAAATAAGAAATTACTAATTCGAGCCCATTTTGCCAAAGGCTATCCGGTAGGCTTGGACACAGAAAAGGCAACCATCCTCCAAATTCGGCTATCCTTGCGGAGTCTGCAATTACTACCGTCCACCCGCTGACCGAGCCAACCCAGACCTCTGCATATAATTTCGTTTTTAAAACACCTGATGAATCACAAAGATTAGGTTCAATTACGAGAGGATCGATTTCTTCTAAAGTTTTTTCATTGTTACAACCGACAAGAAAACAGTATGACAAAAAAACGAAACATAATAGTAGCGTTTTCATGGTCTAGCTTTTAATGATCTTATCAATGCCACCGCATAGGCATTCACACCTTCCTGTCTGCCAACATATCCCAGGGTTTCATTAGTAGTTGCTTTTATTGAAATGTCCTCTTCACTAATATTCATTAGTGGAGCGAGTACTTTTTTCATATCGGGTATGTGTGGATTGATCTTGGGGTTTTCCAGACAAAGCGTGCAATCTACATTTTCAATTTGCCATCCTTTGTTAGAAAGCATTTTGGTGACTTCCTTCAAAAAATATTTGCTGTCCTTTCCTTTCCATCGATTGTCGGTATTTGAAAAATGAAAACCTATGTCCCCCAAATTCGCAGCACCTAGTAAAGCATCGCAGATGGCATGTATAAGCACATCGGCATCGCTATACCCTATTGCCCCCTTGACTGCAACAAGTTTGATCCCACCAAGCCAAAAGTCGCGGCCTTCTTCTAATTGATGTACATCGAAACCCATGCCTACCCTTATTTTCATCAGCTTTGATTTTATTTCGCCAGGAAACTCCCATCCACAATTAACAGCTTTGCTCCGTCTGGAGAAAAGGAACGATGTGAACTCAATTCATCCGAAACCTGATACGACATTCCTTTGGTCATTGTAAATTTTTTACCATCCGTTAACTCGGTAATCAACTCTCCTTCCAAAACAAATAGAAGATGACCCTTCTGACACCAGTGATCCGCAAGGTAATTAGTCGAATACTCTACCATTCTGATTCGTAAACCTCCAAGCTGCAATGTTTGCCATATGGCATAGCCCGTTTCCCCCTGATGAGTTGTTGATGAGACCGTATTCCAGTCTGTTACATCAAAAGGTATATTGTAGGTTTCAACAAACATTGTACTACTAACTTAATTATTTACAGCTCTGTAATACATCACAGAAGAATTTTCATCCTTCAATACTTCATCCGCTACTCGTTTGATATCCTGTAATGTAACGGAGCTAATTAATTTTGCCTCCTGATTAACCCAATCCGGATCACCAGAAAGCGTGGCAAATGCGAGATTCATGGCCCTGTTCATCACCTCTACCTCGCCAAACTCTAAACTGGCCTCCGCCTGGTTCTTTACTTTTTCAAGTTCTTCCTTTTTAGCTCCCTCTTCTACAATTTTTAGTAGGATAGCGTCAACTTCCCTTTCTGCGTTTTCCAAGGTAACACCTTCTTTCACACGCCCGCTCACTACAAACAACCCTGGCTCAATTGTGCTCATGACGAAAGAGGAGACAGAAGTGAAGATTTCTTTTTCTTTGACTAATTGCTGATAAAATCGGCTTGATTGACCCCGGCTGAGAACATCGCTTAATAAGTCAACAGCATAATAGTCAGGATGAAAGCGTCCCGGCATGTGATAGGTTTTATAAAGGGCATTGGCAGGTACTTTTGCTTCCACTTCCAGTACTCGTTTTTGATTTTGTCTGGGTTCAACTGGTAACAAGCGTTCTTTCTTTTTTCCAGCCGGAATAGGGCCAAACCACTTTTCAGAAAGCTGCTTTACCTGTTCAAGGGTAACGTTGCCTGCAACCACCAAAACAGCATTGTTAGGTATGTAGTGAGTGAAAAAGAAATCTTTCACATCTTCCATGGTGGCCTTTTCAATATGACCAATCTCTTTTCCGATAGTTGCCCATTGATAGGGGTGTACCTGATACGCTAACGGTCGTAGTTTTAACCAGACATCTCCATAAGGTTGATTAAGATACCGCTGCTTAAACTCTTCAATCACCACTTTGCGTTGTACTTCCAGTACTTTTGGATCGAATGAAAGACCGAGCATACGGTCACTTTCTAACCAAAATCCTGTTTCAAGATTTGGAGCAGGAACTGTTAGATAATAATTGGTGATATCGGTGCTGGTGAAGGCGTTGTTCTCACCTCCAACTTTTTGAAGCGGTTCGTCATAGCTGGGAATGTTGACGGAGCCACCGAACATTAAATGCTCGAAAAGGTGAGCAAAACCAGTTTTGTCGGCCAGCTCATCGCGTGAGCCTACATTGTACAAAACATTCAACACCGCTATTTGTACAGTGTGGTCTTCGTGTACCAAAACTTTCAGTCCATTGGCCAGGGTAAATTGTTGAAATGAAATCATGTGTTCCAAAAATACATAGATTCCGGATACCAGTGGCTGAAGGTCGATGCTTTGGAGAGTAAGTCGAATCTTTGTTCAGCATAAAATCGCGACTGTCTCCAAATAAAAATTCCTCAAATTCTGAGATTTCTCAAATCCTGTACATATTTGCAGAGTTCTAAACCCCTTACATGAAGTATAAACGTATCGTCCTCAAACTAAGCGGTGAAGCGCTAATGGGCTCTAAGCACAACAACATTGACCAGGCTGTATTAGAGCAATATTCCTCTGAAATCAAAGCTGTAAAGGAAGAAGGCGTGGAGATTGCCATTGTGATTGGGGGTGGAAATATTTTTAGGGGAGGCCAGGCTGAATCGTTGGGAATTGAGCGGGTACAAGGCGACTACATGGGTATGCTGGCGACTGTTATCAATGCAATGGCCTTACAAAGCGCTTTGGAGCGACACGGGATGTTTACCCGATTAATGTCGGGGATAAAGATGGAGCAGGTTTGCGAACCTTTTATTAAGAGAAGAGCTATTCGCCACCTTGAAAAAGGAAGAATAGTCATTTTTGGAGCAGGAATCGGTAATCCCTATTTTACAACGGATTCAACTGCAAGCTTGAGAGCTATTGAAATTCAAGCCGATGTTGTATTAAAGGGAACGCGTGTAGATGGTGTTTATGACAAAGACCCTGAGAAATTTCCAGACGCAGTGCGATTTAAATCTCTGAAATTTCAGGAGGCCTACGAAAAAAATCTGAACATCATGGACATGACTGCCTTCACTTTATGTATGGAGAATAAGTTGCCAATCATAGTTTTTGACATGAATAAAAAGGGAAGTTTGTTAAAGATTGCAAAAGGCGAACCGGCTGGAACATTAATTAGCTGATTTCACCTCACTATTCTTAATGGGATGCGGGGCTCAGTCTTGATACTAATGTCTAATATCTAATTATGGAAGAACTCGAACTTTACCTGGATGACGCAAAAGATTTGATGACAAAAGCCTTTGCCCACGTTGGTCATGAACTTATAAAGATTCGTGCCGGGAAAGCAAGTGCAAACATGCTGGACGGAATCATGGTCTCATATTATGGTGCTATGAGTCCATTGAGCCAGATTTCATCCATTACCACACCAGATGCCAGGACCATTTTCATCAAACCTTGGGAAAAAACATTAATTCAGGAGATTGAGAAGGCGATTATGCAAGCTAATCTTGGTCTGACCCCTCAAAATGATGGGCAACAAGTGATCATCAATGTACCAATGCTCACAGAGGAGCGGAGAAAACAATTGGTGAAGCAGGCCAGTCAGGAATGTGAACATGGTAAAGTAAGTATTCGGACAATTCGCAAAGACACAAACGAACATTTGAAGAAAATTAAAGGCGTTTCCGAAGATGATGTTATAAATGCTGAAGAGACTGTACAGAAATTAACCGATGAATTTATTTTGAAAATTGACGCCTTAATGAAGAAAAAGGAAGGCGAGATCATGACTGTTTAACGCAACGAGAATTGACCATCAATGGGCTTCTTACTCGTTTAATTATCAATAATTGTATTACCGATGCCGGCTTCCATTTTTGTATCCTTTATCGGTTCCGGCAGCCTGGCCTGGCACCTTGCCCCGGCACTGGACAACGCAGGATTTGTGGTGAAAGAAGTGCATAGCCGGAATCCACAACACGCGGCAGAACTTACCGACAGACTTTATCAGGCAGAAGTAAAAGCAACACTGGATTTTTCCACAAGTGATTCCACTATTTTCATTATTGCCACAAGTGATAATGCCATAGAGTCAATTGCCCAGGAAATTATTTTGCCTGAAGATGCTTTTCTAGTCCATACTTCCGGCAGTCAACCATTAGGCATTTTGCGATTTGCCGCCACCAACAACACGGGGGTATTATATCCCCTCCAAACTTTCAGCAAGACCAAAAAGGTTGATTTTAAAGGCACACCTATTTTTGTCGAAAGCAATAATATTGAAACTGAACATGTAATAATGCTTTTAGCAAAAGCCATCAGCCATAAAGTGAGTAAGATCGGTTCAGAAGAACGAAAGGCATTACATGTAGCGGCTGTCTTTGCATCAAACTTCACTAACCATATGCTTACACTTTCAAAAAAAATTGTTGAGCAGAACAGTTTAAGTTTTGATTTATTGAAACCGTTAATCTTAGAAACAATTAATAAAAGTTTTTCGGTTGGCCCGGAAAATGCTCAGACTGGCCCGGCAAAGCGAGGTGATCTGGAAATATTGGATACGCATCTCGCCTTTATTCGGGAAGACCCGGACCTGGCGGAAATTTATAAATTAGTGAGCCAGCACATTCTGGAAAAGTATCAGGAATAATTTTGTAGCTTCATAAATTGAAATCCAAAAACCATGAAAATCCTGATATCTTTTGCAAGTATCATTTTTATTGCTTCAACATCTTTTGCGCAGCAAGTTAAAATAAAAGATAACCCTCCCATTCAAATTGAGGCAGCCTTTCCGCTTTATATTATTGACGGCTTAGCCAATCATCCAAAAGACAGCCTTCAAAATAAAAAGATATTATTTGATTTAGATTCAGATAATATTCAGAGTATTGAAGTAGTCAAAGGAGTATCAACAGCACTTTATGGTGAGGCGGGGAAAAATGGTGTTATCGTTATCACCACAAAAGAATTTGAAAAAAGAATTAAAAACCAAAAGGAGTAGCTTATCGGTAATGTTGATGGAAATGCAAAGACGCATCTATACTCCTATCCGGAAAGACTATGTGACCTTTCTTGGTGAGTCCTCCAAGGTCTTTTCGCGAAAAGCAATCAGACCTTGGAGGATTTTCGGCAATGGAAATTTGGGGTTATATATAATTGTCGAGGTACCTTAAAATTGTTTTATTTAGTTGAGGCCAGTTCGTGTGCCGTGGTGACTTTGTGCCTTCGTGGCAAAGTTTGCCAAAAAATCCAAGGAGTAATTTTACATTCGCGGTTGATGGAAACCCTAAGACGCATTTACAATCCTATCCAGAAAGACTACGTGACCTTTCTGAAAACCTCAGCCGAAACCGGGGGCCGATACACACTTGTAGAAGTTGAGCTATCGCCCAAAGGTGGTGTTGGACTACATTACCACAAAACCTATTCTGAGAAATTTGATTGTCAGGAGGGCGAGTTAAAAGTACAAGCAGGAAAAAGAATACATACGCTCTTACCTGGAAATTCAATAACGGCAACTCCAAACATCAATCATCGGTTTTTCAATACATCAGAGAACGTGTGCAAATTTAAAGTTGAGCTTCGGCCAGCCAGTGCAGGGTTTGAAAAATCGTTACAAATCGGATATGGCCTTGCAAGGGACGGCCAGACCAACAGCAAAGGTTTTCCTAAAAACAAGTTAGCACTGGCCTGGCTGTTCGAGATAAGTGAAAGTAATCTTCCTGGCTGGATGAGCCTATTTGAATTCATATTGAGAAAGCAAGCAAAAAAAGCGAAAGCCCTGGGTCTCGATCGCGAACTAATTGCCAGATATGTAAAATTCTAAGTTTGTCTCTGATATTCACCTCACATGAAGCTTATACGTTTTTTGCTTGTATAAATTGCTTACTTTCAATTTCATTAAATATATCTGGTTATGCATAACGTATTTCTTCTTGTTTTCTTGCTGGCTTCTGTGCTGGCCTTTTCCCAAAGCAAACCTCGTGAATCCCTTGAACCAACGGTCACGGAAATCTGGGATTTAAAACCCATTAAAGTAACTCCCGGAAAAAATCCAGGAGAGGCTCCGTCAGATGCCATCATTGTTTTTGATGGCAAAGACTTATCCAATTTTACGGCTCTTGATGGCACTCCTGCCAAATGGGATGTAAAGGATGGTGTGCTTACGGTAACTAAAGGATCAGGTGATATTAAAACTAAAAAACAATTTGACGACATCCAGTTACACATCGAGTGGCGGACACCTGAAGTAATTGTTGGTGAAGGACAAGGCCGCGGTAACAGCGGGATTTTTTTTCAGGAACGATATGAACTTCAGGTTTTGGATAGCTACGAAAGCGTAACCTATTCCAACGGACAGGCGGGTTCAATGTATAAGCAGTCTATTCCGTTAGTGAATGCTACCCTCAAGCCGGGCGAGTGGCAAGTTTATGATGTGGTCTACAATGCACCCATCTTCAGCGAAAACGGCAGAGTGATTTCTCCGGCAAGAATTACAGTGCTACATAACGGAGTCCTCATTCAAAATGGCTTTCAAATCTGGGGTCCAATGGAATTCAGAGGTTTACCCGTTTACGAACCTCATGGAAAAGCATCCTTAAGGCTTCAAGAACATGGCAATCCGGTGAGTTATCGCAATATCTGGATACGAGAACTTTGAGATGAATAGAGGAGCAAATAAAAAGGGACGTAAAATTCACGTCCCTTTTTTTCTATAATGACTTGGAATCGGGAATGAGAGCTTACGGAATATCAGTGGCAACCTCACCTTTAATGAAAAGCTGCACAAATCCAGCCTCAATATTGGTCGTTACTGTAACCGACTTGTTAAACGCACCTGGTGCGGCAGCGTTAAAAGTGGCCTTAATGAAACCTTGTCCCCCTGGAGCAATAGGATCGCGTGTCCAATCAGGTGTAGTACAACCACATGAAGGTGCTACATTGGTGATCACCAAGGGTACCTTTCCTTTATTGGTGAATGTAAACTCATGTGTAACAGGTGTACCTTGTTTAATCTTACCAAAGTCGTGGTTTAAGGATGATGTTTCAAAAACCGCAAAATCAGCTTTAGGTGCAGTTGGGGCCGCTGCCGCAGTCACTTGCTGACCATGGCCCACATTAGCCAAAGCCACAAAGGCCATCAAAAAGAATAACTTTTTCATTGTCATTTAAAATTTGGGTTAAAATTACTTGTTTTCGCTCGAACAGTACAAACATCCGGTTAAAAATCGGACCAAGATGTTAACAATAGTCTAAAAGATGTTAACAAGATGTTAAACCCACAAGGGTGTTTTTAATACTTAGTACCTTTGAAAGGTGAGCCGTACCACCCTTAGAATTGTAATTATTCTGGCAGCCCTTAGCATTGTGGGTATCACGCTCACCCAAATCTACTGGGTGCGAAAAGCGTTTGATCTCCGCGAGAACCAATTTAGCCACGATGTAAACACGGCTTTGGCAAATGTGGCTGCTCAAATATTTGAAATCAATAAAACCCCATCTCCCGCTAATAATCCGGTTACCCAGCTATCAACGAACTATTTCGTGGTTTTGATTAACGGGCCAATTGACGGGAGTTTGCTGGAACTTTTACTTACCACTGAATTTGAAAAACATAACATTAAGGTAGACTTCGAATACGGAATCTACGATTGCATCGATAAATGTATGGTCGGTGGCAATTACATTTCACCAAAAAAAAATAACATAAAGACAAGCATCCCTGCATTTCCACAGTGGAAAGATGATGGCTATTATTTTGGGGTACAATTTCCAACCATTGAAGCAAATCTTATTAGTCAAATGGGTATTTGGGGGTTTTCATCCGCAGTGATGTTGATTGTGATATTCTTCTTTGTGTACACTCTTTTTGTAATCCTCAAACAAAGACGACTGTCGGAAGTACAAAAAGACTTTATCAATAACATGACCCATGAGTTTAAAACTCCCATTTCTACCATTGCCATTTCTACCGAGGTACTAAAAGATCCGGGAATAATCCACACTCCGGAACGTCTTCTCAACTATGCAACCATTATTCAAAATGAAAATCAGAGACTGAAGCAGCAAGTTGAGAGAGTACTTCAAATGGCAAGGATTGAAAAAGAAGATATAGGTTTAAAAAAAGAGACGGCTGATGTTCATGAATTGATTAAAGATGCTGTTAAAAATACCTCTCTTACCTTACATGAAAAACAAGGTACTATCAATCTGGATCTTAAAGCTGAACCGAGTCTTGCCTCAGTTGACAAGCTCCATTTTACCAATGTGATTTACAACTTATTAGACAATGCCATTAAATACACACAGCGTGCTCCAAACATTATTATTCGGACAAAAACTATTACAAATGCAATTCTTCTGGAAGTAGAAGATAATGGCATTGGCATAAATGAAGAAGAGCAACGAAAAATATTTCACCGATTCTACCGTGTACCAACAGGGAATCTGCATGATGTGAAAGGCTTTGGTTTGGGGTTAAATTACGCTAAGTTGATTATGAAAGCCCACAAAGGAAAGATCTCGGTTACCAGTCAGCCAGGCAATGGAAGTACATTTACACTTACCTTGCCCCTATCATGAGTCCCAAAATTATTTTAATAGAAGACGATTCAAGTTTGGGATTTGTAATTAAAGACAATCTTTTAGTAAAAGGTTATGACGTTACCTTATGCGGTGATGGAGACGAGGGACAAAAAGTATTTGATAGCAATCGCTTTGACCTGTGCATATTGGATGTGATGATGCCAAAGAAAGATGGTTTCACATTAGCTAAATCCATCAGGGCAAAAAACCAGCAAATTCCAATCTTGTTCATCACGGCCAAATCGATGTTGGAAGATAAGATCAATGGATTTCATGCTGGAGGTGATGACTATATTGTAAAACCTTTTAGTATGGAAGAACTCTGCCTGCGCATTGAAGTTTTCTTACGAAGATCAAAACCCGATTCCACTCAGGAACAAAACTTTACGTTGGGAGATTTTACATTCAATTTACACAATTATACACTTCATCACCTTACCGGTTTAAAGACGCTCACGCAAAAAGAGGCGGAAGTGCTAAAACTACTTTGTCAGAATCAAGAGCGCGTGCTCAAACGTGAAGAGATTCTAAAGCAGGTGTGGGGCAATAATGACTATTTTATGGGTCGCAGTATGGATGTTTTTATATCCAAGCTTCGGAAGCTTCTTAAGGAAGATCCCAACGTTCAGATTGTGAATTATCATGGAGTGGGCTTTAAATTGGAGGTTAGTCATTAACTGATCTTACGCAAAATGGTGAACGTCTTTGCGAGCACCTGCTGGGATTTGTGTGGTGGGGCGAAGCAATCTCCGAATTTGAGGATTGCTTCGTCCCTCCCGCTACCAGCGCTGACACTCGCAATGACGTCAAATTATTAGTTTTGCGTAACATCAGTCATTAATCATTTTACAATTTCTTGGCTCTGTTCCAATACTCATCCATTTCAGCCAGATTCATTTCTCCCATTTTCTTTCCGTCTTTGGCCGATTCTGCTTCTAAATATTGAAAGCGATTAATAAACTTTTTGTTGGTTCGTTCTAACGCCTCTTCGGGATCAATGTCGATAAACCGTGCATAATTCACCAATGAAAAAAGTAAATCGCCAAACTCCGCCATGGCCTTCTCTCTATCAATTGTTTTAGGTGATGCAGTATTACCTGCCTGCCGGACAGGCAGGAACTCCTCTTTAAATTCCTGCATCTCTTCTTCTACTTTTTCCCACACTTGCTCTTTCTTGTCCCAATCAAAACCAACCCCCCGTGCTTTGTCTTGTATGCGAATGGCTTTGACCAAAGCCGGTAGTGATGTTGGCACACCTTCAAGCACAGACTTATTTCCCATACGCAATTTTATCTTTTCCCAGTTTTCTTTTACTGCTTTTTCATCATTCGCAATCACATCTCCATACACATGTGGATGACGCTCTACGAGTTTATCACAAATCGAATTGAGGACGTCTGCCATGTCAAAAGCTTTTACTTCTGAGGCAATACGTGAGTAAAAGGCCAGGTGTAACATCACATCGCCCAGTTCCTTTTTAACTTCTGTCAGATCGCCTTCCAGAATTGCATCTGATAGCTCATACGTCTCCTCAATGGTCAGGTGTCTAAGGCTTTCAAAGGTCTGCTTCTTGTCCCATGGACAATTCTCCCGCAATTCGTCCATCACGGTGAGCAGGCGGTCAAAAGCCTTTAATTTGGCTTCGCGGTTAAGATCGGGTGCAGATAAAACTTTCTTCATGACGAGTAAACTTTGCGGCTATATGTGATGTTCTTAAATTGTAATTAACTTTGCACCAAGGTACTAAAACAGAAAGTTACTATGATCGTATTTTTTCTATCGCTGGGAGTCTTTGCCTTATTTTTCGCGTTAATGTCTGTTCGCTTATTCTTTGTTAAGGAAGGTGAATTTCGAGGAACTTGCGCTACCCAAAGCCCATTTCTGGCGAAAGAAGGTATTACCTGCGGCTATTGTGGAAAAGTGGTTGGTGCAGGTGAGGCTTGTGGTGATCCTGATAAAGCTGCTGAAGGTTCGTTGCTGGAAATAAAGAAGAACTGAATTTCAATGCCAAAGATTTGGCATTGTCCTTTTATCACTCCATTTCTAAACTCCTATTTTATTAGATTTGTGGTCACATTTTGATAACCTGTACCTGTGACCTTAATTAAATCAATATCTGGCATACGAGGAACCATTGGCGGCAAACCTGGCGATGCCCTTACCCCAATTGACACGGTGAAATTTGCAGCTGCTTTTGGCACGTGGGTCAAATCTCGCAAAGGAAAAAGGATAGTCATTGGTCGCGATGCACGCATATCCGGTGAAATGGTAAGCTCTTTGGTGAGTTCAACTTTGCAAGGCCTTGGGCTTGATGTGATTGATCTCGGTTTATCCACAACACCTACAGTCGAAATTGCGGTACCTCTGGAAAAGGCTGGAGGTGGAATCATTCTAACTGCCAGCCACAATCCGAGTCAATGGAATGCGCTTAAACTTCTGAATAATAAAGGTGAATTCATTTCTGCTGCAGATGGTGCAGAGATCTTAAAATTGGCTCAAGACGAAAATTTCGATTTTGCAACAGTTGAAAAACTTGGCCGCTATAAAAAGAATCATCACTACATAAAAAAGCACATTGAGCTTATTAAAAACCACATGCTCGTGGATGTAAAAGCCATCAAAAAAGCAAAGTTTCATGTCGTGGTGGATGCGGTTAATTCATCCGGTGGAATTTGTGTACCCGAACTACTGGAAGAACTTGGTGTCAAGAAAATAAAAAAAATGTATTGCGAACCGACTGGACGTTTTCCGCATAACCCTGAACCTCTTCCTGAAAACATCAAAGAAATTTGTAAGGTGGTGAGGAACGCCCGCCTGCCGGACGGGCAGGGAAAATACGATCTTGGAATTATTGTTGATCCGGACGTTGATCGTCTGGCCCTGGTCATGGAAGATGGAAGGCCGTTTGGGGAAGAATACACACTGGTAGCTGTTGCGGATTATGTGTTGCGTAACCTGCCAGCCGGCAAGGCAGGAAAAGGAAATACCGTTTCCAATCTTTCCTCCACTCGTGCCTTACGAGACATCACCGAAAAAGCGAGGGGAAAATATACAGCTGCTGCCGTGGGGGAAGTAAACGTGGTGAACACCATGAAGGAAACGAAAGCCGTGATCGGTGGTGAAGGAAACGGGGGAGTCATCTTTCCTGATTTACATTATGGCCGTGATGCATTGATGGGAATTGCTTTATTCTTAACTCATCTTGCAAAATTAAAAATGAAAGCTTCTGAACTACGTAAGCTATATCCTGCCTACTTTATTTCTAAAAATAAAATTGAACTGACTCCGCAAATCGATGTTAACAAAGTATTGGAATCTGTAAAAACAAAATACCGGCATGAAAAAATCAATACCGCTGATGGTGTGAAGATCGATTTCGAAAAAAAACGTGAGTGGGTCCACTTGCGCAAATCCAATACTGAACCCATCATTCGCATCTATGCCGAATCACAAAGTGCGGCTAAGGCTGCAGAATTAGCTAAACAAATCATAAAAGATATTCAAGAGATTATCAAATCGTAAATCATAAATATTCATGCGAGTTTATCTAGACAATGCTGCTACCACACCACTCGATCCGGAAGTATTCGAAGCCATGAAACCCTTTTTGCTGGAAGATTTCGGGAATCCATCTTCCACTCATGAGCATGGTCGTAAGGTAAGAGCAGCAATTGAATCGGCACGAAAAAAAGTAGCGGAGTTGTTAAATTGTACTCCCGGTGAAATTATTTTTACGTCCGGTGGAACAGAAGCCGATAATGCAATCATTACCAGTGCTGTTAAAACCTATGATATCAAACACGCCATTTCTTCACCCATTGAACATCATGCAGTTACACACACCTTTGAAACATTAGTAACGCAAGGAGTTATTGAATTACACCAAGTCAGGTTAGATGAGAAAGGAAACATTGATTTTACACATCTGGAAGAATTATTGAAGACTTTTCCCGCTGCATTAGTTTCGTTAATGCACGCCAATAACGAAATTGGAAACATACTTGACCTTCAGCGAGTGAGCGATCTTTGCAATCTCTACAAAGCTTATCTTCATTCGGACACTGTTCAGGCAATGGGTCACTACCGACATGACATGAAAGCATTGAAAGTGCATGGCATGGCCGCTGCGGCACACAAATTTCATGGGCCCAAAGGTGTTGGCTTCATGTACATCAACAAAAACAAGAAAATCCAGCAGTTTATGCATGGCGGAGCACAAGAGCGCAACATGCGAGGTGGTACCGAAAACGTGTATGGCATCATTGGCCTGGCCAAGGCATTGGAGATTTGCTACCGTGATATGACTGAACATGAAAAATACATTAAAAAATTAAAGTCGTACATGATTGAAAAACTTAGGGAAAATATTCCTGGCGTCCAATTTAATGGAGACTCAGCCGAACTGGATCGAAGTTTATACACGGTACTTAACGTGAGCCTGCCTGAATCAGAAGAAAATGAAATGCTTCTCTTCAATCTGGATATGAAAGGAATTTCCGCATCGGGAGGAAGCGCCTGTTCAAGCGGAGCATCGACTGGTTCGCATGTACTGGGTGCGATCTATCCCAACTCTCAACGTGGGGCTGTGCGTTTCTCTTTTAGCAAATACAACACCACAGAGGAGCTCGATTTTGTGGTGACCAAACTGGCCGAGATATATAAGCCAGTAATTATCAACTAACAATGCCTGCCTGACCGGTAGGCAGGTGCCGATTAACCAATGGAGTCGCAATCCAAAATTGGCTAATTGACCAATCGACAATTGATTCACTAGCATATGCATCCGATTCTTTTTGAAGTAGGCTCATTCACTATTTATACATATGGTTTTTGTATCGCTATAGGTGCGCTGACAGGATTATCATACATGACCTGGCAAGGCAAAAAACAATTTAACCTCTCCTTCGATACAACAAACTCGCTTTTCATATTCATCGTAGTGGCCGCCATTGTTGGTGGTAAATCATTTTTCTTCTTTGAAGATCCAGCCTATTACTCAAAAAATATTGTCAGGCTTTTCAAAGGGAGCGGGTTTGTATTTTATGGTTCCTTTCTTTTTGCCGTACCCGTTATGCTATGGTTTTTCAAACGACATAAAATTCCTACACTCGCAATGTTGGATATTATGGCCTTGGTGACTTGCATTGTTCATGGGTTTGGTCGCGTGGGTTGTTTTATGGCAGGCTGCTGTTATGGTAAACCAACTGATTCCATTTTTGGAGTTACGTTCACCAATCCTGTTTGCCAGGCTGAACCATTAAATACCGCACTGCATCCCACACAGCTTTATGAATCCGGTTTCATATTTTGCCTTTTGGTAGTACTCGCCCTTCTCAAATCCCGAAAACAATTTGATGGTCAATTGTTCCTGTTGTACCTGATCTTATATGCAGCTGGACGTGCCGTGCTCGAGATCTTTCGTGGGGATGTGGCGCGCGGGTTTGTAATCAAAGATTGGCTGTCTCATTCACAATTCATTTCTATAATCATAATAGTAGTCGCTGGAATTTGTTACTTTAGATTGTCAAATAAGAAAGGAATATGGAAAACGAAAGCTTCGGCCAAAAAATAAAACGAACAACCACAAAGATTTTCAAGCGAATAGTACTCATTGGGATAATTCTTCTGGTTGGATTATTCTCTTTCTGGCAATGGGGTGTTTATGAAAAAGGTGTGAAGGCTGGAAAAGTGTTGAGTGTTTCTGAAAAAGGTTTCATTTTCAAGACTTATGAGGGGAAACTGAACCTGGAAACATTTGGGGCTTTAAAAGGGGCAAGCCCTATTGCAGAATCATTTGATTTCTCTGTTGAAAAAGGTGAAGGAGACGTAATCAAACAACTTCAAGAAGTTGCCTTAAGTGGTGAGCGTGTCAATCTTTACTTCATAAAGCGATATGTAAGATTTCCATGGCGCGGTGATACCAATGTTTTCGTGGAGAAAGTGGAAAGGTTAAAATAAAAAAATAAACCATGCGATCACTATTAAAAGATAATCTTCCTAAGATCCACGAGTTATTAAGATCGTATAAGGTAAAACGTGCATTTGTTTTTGGCTCTGTTTGCACAGATCAATTCAATGAAAAAAGTGATATTGATATACTTCTTTCATTTGATGACGATCACATAGCAATTGAAAACTACGCAGATAATTATTTTGACCTTACCTAAAGGCTAGAAGAACTTCTAGGACGTGAGGTGGACTTGGTGACGGAACGCACCATTAAAGATCCTAATTTTATTAAAGTGATGGAACGCACTAAAACTCCTTTGTTTAATGCCAGATGGTAATCAAATACCTGAATGACATACTTAAAGCTATCGAGAGGGTAGAGGGCTTCATTGGGACGCCAAAGAATTTAAGAAGTATCAGCATAATGTAATGCTTAGACAAGCCGTAGAAAGAAATATAGAAATAATTGGCGAAGCACTTAACAACGCATTGAAATTAAATCCATCGCTACCTATTTCAAATGCAAGAAAAATTGTAGACACTCGAAATAGAATCATTCATGGTTATGATGAAGTAGAAGATGTGGTTGTATGGTCTATTGTAATCAAACATCTGCCCCTACTAAAGAATGAAGTTGGCGCTATTCTCCCAAAGAAATAGATAATGCCAAAAAATACAATCATCCTTTACGGTTCTTATGGTTATACCGGCAATTTGATTGCCAAAGAATGTCGTTCAAAAAATCTGGACGTTATTCTTTCAGGGAGAAATGCGGAAGCTTTACAAAAACAAAGTGAGCGTACGAACTACCCATTTGAGGTTGTCGACATCAATAATAGTGTTGCTTTAAAAAATTTATTAGCCAAAGGCAAAGTAGTAATTCATTGTGGGGGACCTTTTCAATACACAGCCAAAGCAATGGTAAGCGCGTGTCTGGAGACTAAAACACATTATACTGACATTACAGGTGAATCGGCAGTATTTGAAATGCTTTCCAAATTAGATGATCTTGGCAAGCAGGCAGGGATTACCATTATGCCAGGCACTGGTTTCGATGTTGTACCTTCCGATTGTCTGGCGTTACATCTTAAAAACAAATTACCTTCGGCCTCCCATTTACAATTAGCCTTCGCTTCCGCTGGTGGAGGTTTTTCGCGCGGCACATCTAAAACAATGGCAGAAGGACTAGGTTATGGCAGTATGATCCGCAAAGATGGAAAGCTCACAAAAGTACAAACAGGAAGTTTGACAAAAGAAATTAATTACGGGCCCTTTCAAATCCCAAGTCTGAACATTCCATGGGGCGATATCTCTACGGCATGGAAAAGCACTGGCATTCCCAACATTGAAGTATATATCGGATCAAATGCAAAACAGATTGCGTATGCCAAAAGCAGTAACTACATAAATTGGCTTTTGCGTTTGCGTTGGGCGAAGAATTATATGTTGAAAAAGATTGACCAGAAACCAGCTGGCCCTAGCGATGAAAAGAGGGCGAAAGGCAGAATGTACCTGTGGGGAAAAGTATGGGACGGTTCTGGAAAAGAGGTCAGTGCAAGATTAGAAACACTAGATGGGTATACCCTAACCGCTAAAACAAGTGTGCTGATCGCAGAAAAAATCTTAGCAGGAAATTTCAAAGCTGGCTATCAGACTCCCGCCATGGCGTATGGAGCTGATTTAATTTTAGAAATTGAAAGTACCAAGCGGACGGATATTTGATAATTTTTGCGGAAGTAAAACCGATACTCAATTTCTTTGATACGAAAATTGAATTTAACAGGCCTTCAAATACTTTGAGTGATCTTTGACTATCCCAAGGTATCAAAGATTAAGGCTTGACTTCTATTGTATTGAAATTCTTCCTTGAAATCAATTTCCCAAAAGGCTTCAGGTCAAAGCCTTTTTCCTTTGCAAAGCCCTCAAATTCTAAAGCTCTGTCGCTATCTATCGAAACCAACAATCCACCACTCGTCTGAGGATCTGATAAAATTACTTTTTGTTCTTCTGTAACAGAACTAATCTTATGTCCATAGCTCTCCCAATTGCGCTGCGTGCCACCCGGCATTGACTTTTGTTGGATGTAGAGATCAAGAAAATCAAACTTCGGAACTTTACTGAAATCTATCTCCGCTGAGAGTCTGCTACCTTCACACACTTCGCATAAGTGGCCAAGCAAACCAAAACCAGTTACATCCGTCATGGCATTCACGTACGGTAGTTTTCCAAACTCAGTCCCAATTGAATTCAGTGTGAGCATTGTGTCAACCGCAATTCTTAAATGCGATTCCTGAACGATCCCTTTCTTTTGAGCGGTGGTGGTTATCCCAATTCCAATCGGTTTAGTGATATACAAGAGTGACCCCACCTTTGCAGTGTCGTTACGTTTTAAGTTCTCTTTTTTGAGTTTACCACTCACCGCCAATCCAAATACCGGTTCAGGGCAATCAATGCTATGACCTCCCGCTAACGGAATGTTTGCTTTAGCACAAATACTTCTACTCCCCTCCAAAACAAGCTTGGCTACCTCAGCCGGGATTTTATTAATGGGCCACCCCAGAATAGCGACCGCCATTACCGGCTCACCGCCCATGGCATACACATCACTGATAGCATTTACAGAAGCAATGGCTCCAAATGTGAATGGGTCGTCCACAATCGGCATGAAAAAATCGGTTGTGCTGACCATGCACGTTCCATCGCCTAGATCATAGACAGCTGCATCGTCTTTAGACTCATTGCCAACCAATAAATTTGGAAATTTCGCTTTAGGTAAATCGGAGTGAAGAATGGTATCCAGCACCACAGGTGAAATTTTACAGCCGCACCCTGCGCCATGGGAATATTGAGTTAGCTTTATTTCTTCTGTCATTATCGTGAATTCTAAATATTTAGGTGGTTAATAAGTTTCTTCGCAAAAGAATCAGCATCCATTCCATTCCAATCTAAATTAAATTGTACTCTCTCTTTTCTTTTACGAATACTATTAAGGTAGGCTTTATCATAATAGGTAAGTAGGATATCAATTGTGGAAGTCATATCACCTTGCAGTAGTTTCTCTTTGGCGGTCTTGTAATGTTGGCCTCCCAGTTTGGTCACTATTTTTCCCATGATGATTAAAAATTCTTCCCAATCGGCTGGGCCATATTCGGAAACTAACCGGTGTATTCGAATATCCTTGCTTACATCCATTTGCACTAAAGGGCTATTACTCATTCGAATCCAAAAATCATTTGGCAAAAAAATCTTTCCAATGGCAATGGACTCATCTTCGACCCAAATTCTTTTCGATAAATCGAGTTGAAGTATCTCTTCAAATAGTTCATTTTGAAATTGCTCCGTTGTTGGCTGAGGCGGCAGCAGCAAACCGCCAAAGGCCGATCCTTTGTGGTGTGCCAGATCTTCCAAATCTAAAATTTGCTCGCCATTCGCCTTTAAAGCTCTAAGTATTTCACTTTTGCCGCTGCCGGTGCATCCTGTAAGTAGAATAATTTGGAGGGGTTTTTTAAACGACTCTAATGCCTGATGACGATAAGCTTTGTAGCCACCAACTAATTGGCGGCTTTTTATCCCAGCCATGCCCACAAACTGACAGAAGTTGGCAGAGCGCATTCCGCCTCGCCAACAATGGACTAATATTTCTGACCTCACCCCTAACCCCTCTCTAAATGGAGAAGGGGTTATGTTTTTATCGGCAAGATGTTGAGTTTCATTTATAATATCGGCCAAACGAGGTCCAACCATTCGAAAACCCGTTTTGATTGCCTCTTTCTGACCTCTCTGCTTGTAATCCGTACCTACGGCCACTCGCTCTTCATTATTCAGGATTGGAATGTTGATTGCTCCCCTGATATGACCTTGAGCAAACTCACCTTGTGACCGCACATCAACAACTGGTTGATCTTGCCGAAGTTTAAGAAAGTCATCAATGGTCAGAAGCATAGGCAAAGGTCACTAACTCCTGGCTTTTAAAAAATTAATCATTGAAGTTAACGCCAACGCTGGTAGCAATTCCAATTCTGAAGCCATAGTTCAAATATTGCCCATCCTGGAAGCTTACCGCAGTCTCTAACCTGAACACTCGTAGTATACCTTCCAGCCCGTAACCAAGTTCAGTGTAATTCTTTGCAAAAGGGGCAGCCAGGTAATTCACAAAAATATTTTCAGATACTCCAACCATCCGCACTTTAGGAATTCTTGTAAACAAGAATTTTCTGAAATGGTAGTGGGCGTTTGCTGTAAAATATTGATCACTTGTGCTGTATTTATAGTAGTCCATCAAGCGATAGCTTCCAACAGGATCAGTCGTGACAAATGGAGTTTGATTACCAAGGAAATGTTTATAATCCATGAAATACATTTTATCCGCATTCAAATACTTTCCAGCTTTCAATGCAATGTCCAATTTGCCACGTATTCCTAGTTTCATACCATGCTTCAAGCCAAGTTCTAACAAATCGTACTTTACTGCACTGCTCAGAACTCCATCAAATCCCTTGCGGTAATCCAAGGTCAACAGAGGTGATGAGTCATCCACTCTCATTTTTCGTCCATTTCGAATCCTATACTTTTGCCAGGGACGTGCTTCAAAACCTAATGTCCCAACAAAAGCTGTGTTAGGTTGGAAGCTTGTATTAGTCATTTCCAGGTTGACTGGAGCATTCGGAGTATACTCGTCTTTGTTACTCTTGAAGAGTGTAAAGTCAGATGTATTGGGTAGTTCATATCGTCTCGCCCATGACCAATTGGTGCGAAATACATATTTCTCATTAATACGCTGACGATAATTCAAATCAACAAAATCACGTTCGTATAACTTCATGAGGTTGTCACCCAGAAATAACGTTGTAAAGGTGTTAACAAATGGATGGATGGGCTCATCTGAATTAAACTGCTCCACATAACGTCCACCCTCCAGGGTAACCCGCCCATCGCGATTCCGATAGTCAATACGCAACTTGCCAGTGAGTTTTTCACGGGAAAAGGCATAACGCAAAATCGGACTTATCTCCAGCCGAGATGTTCTGGTTCTTTCATTTGAATTAAGAGAATCTTTTTTTACCCATCTCTTATAAAAACTCATTCGATAAATAAGATTAAATCCCTCTACTGTGTTAAATCCGCCATACGGTGTATGAATGCGAAAGTCAGTAGTTTTGCCTAGGCCATAACTATCGCCTAGTAATATGTCCCAAATTTGAAATCCCTTCTTGTTGTGCTTTTTACCATTTCTTAATGTATCTCCTTCGTCTTTTTTTTGCTGGACTTCCGAGATACTGTCATTCTTTTGATAACCGCGAACCTCCTCTTTATCTAAAGGTGCGGGCCGAATCTCAGTCCAAAAGGTTGAATCCTTTTTATAAGCAAGAGAATCAACTGAATATTTTGTATCCGAAATTACGTCAGGCTCTTTCGTTTCCTTTTGCTCCGCTTTCTCATACTCTTTTACCAATTGCTTAAGCTCTTTATTGGTAACTTCTTTTCCGGATTCGACACGCTCCTTTAATTGCTGACCTTTCTTGCTAAACTGTTGCTTTACTTGCTTGGCCTCCTCCTTCTGAACTTTCTCATCAATCACGGTCATCTCAAGTTGCAACTCAGGATTGAGTACTATTTTATAATCCTTAACTGTTGCGAGATAGGTACCTTCAAAATCAAATCCAAAAACGCTGCCATCGACAATAAATTGCTGAGAGATTGGCAACCATGCTTTATCTTCAATGGGAGTATAGATTTGCTTGATCTTAAAATTGATTCCCATTTTCGTAGTGCGAAAATCAAGACTATGAATACTCCACCAGTCTTCGACAATAAAGATGATGCCTTCAAATATATTGTCACCCTGTGACCGGGGTGTTACTTTAATTTTGCTGATCTCATAACTACGGTCCTTGAATGATCCCAGGTATTCAAATCGATAGTATGAAAAAGATTTAGGGGAAAGAGGGGAAACTGTTTCCGCAATTTCCGGTTCATAAAAACTTCCAAACACATAGGCGTTAGGTGAGCCGTCATTACCGGTTTTATTTTTTCCGGTTGTATACACGGCTATCACCTTCTCTTCAAAAATATTGGGACGTGTATACTTAATTTCACTTACCGACTCTTGAATGAACAATCGGTCTTTTGTGATCCCTTCTTTTTCCAATGCCTTCTTAGCAAGCCAGGGGTAATCGGTAATTTTTCCTTTTCCTTTGATATAAACTTTTGCTGTGTAGGAATCAATTTGTTGCGTATGAAATTTTGCCTTCGCGATGGCCTTGCGCATAATCGTATAGGCTGGATCCTCTTTTCCTGCTTTAATGGTCACGTTTTGCAGCATCATCACCTGCGTTTTCAAGGTGAGGTTAATTTCGATAAAGCTTTCGCGTATTTCTACTTTTCTCGAAACCGACTCATACCCCAGGTATTGAAAAATAATATCATAAGTTCCCGGATTCAGCAGGACTTCATAACGTCCTTCTAAATCAGTTGCGGAGCCTGTGCCGGTTTGCTTAACAAAAATGGATGCAAATGCCAGAGGAGTTCCCCCTTCACCTTTTATTAATCCTCGAATGCCTGCACCAAAAAGTGATATGGTAGACAAAAGTGATAATGAGAGTAAAAGAATTCCTTTATTCAAGACCATTGAGCTTATAGACGCAGGGACTACCAACTTGGTTGTTTTCGTATGAGGTTAATGATAAAAATATTTGGACTTTATCATTTGCTCAACGGTTTCTGGAACAAGGTAACGGATTGATTTATTCGCTTTGATGCAGTTTCGGATATATGTGGCAGAAATATCAAGCAAAGGCGCCTCCACCATTTTCACATTAGGATGACGAATTAAATCCGAAGATGTTACATCATGGCGAGCCTGCCCGACTGAGCTATTCAGGCGAGGATAAACATATAAGCCATATTGCTCAAGGATTTCTTCATAATTCTTCCAGTTTACAAAATTGTTCAGATTATCCTCCCCAATTATGACCTTAAACTCATTAGCAGGGTATTTTTCGGTGAGATGAGTTAGTGTATGAATCGTATAACTTGGCTTCGGCAAATTAAATTCAACATCCGTCACCTCCAGCTTATAATGATCACCTATGGCTACTCTGACCAAATCATACCGGTCAAATTCATGAAGCAATCCATGACTCGGTTTTAATGGATTTTGGGGAGAAACAACAAACCAGACTTTGTTAAGATCAGTATTTTCGGCCATTATGTTGGCAATAATCAGGTGCCCGATATGAATGGGATTGAAGGAGCCAAAAAACAGACCAATTTTTTTTGTTGAGGTCATCGGGAATATCCTACCTAAGGTTTGTCCTTAAAATCATTGTACAAACGCTGTGCTTCAAGCAGCGATTTCTCCAAATCCTCATTGATCAAAACAACATCAAACTTATCTTCGAAGGACATTTCAAATTTTGCCTTAAAAATTCTACGAGAAAGGCTTTCCTCTGTTTCAGTCCCTCTTTCGTTGAGTCTTTGTTTAAGTAAGTCAAGCGAAGGTACTTTTACAAAAACAGCCAAGGCCTTTTTCCCAAAGTATTTTTTAAGGTTTATTCCACCCTTTACATCCACATCAAAGATTACATTCTTTCCTTCCGCCCAAATACGCTCGATTTCAGATCTTAAGGTGCCATAAAAATTACCAGCGTACACTTCTTCCCATTCAATGAATTCATTTCTATCAATTTTTTTCTTGAATTCCTCCGGGCTTAAAAAATGATAATCCTTGCCATCTTCCTCTACACGTCCACGTCTATCGCGCGTTGAGGCGGAAATTGAAAAACCCAAATCAAGATTTTTCTTTAATAGATGCTTAACAATAGTAGTTTTACCAGAACCTGATGGCGCTGAAAAAATCAATGCTTTGCCCGCCATCAGGACGAAATTTTCTGAGTAATCTGCATTTGAATCTCCTGGAGCAAATCTGACGGCACATCACTGCCGCAGCATTTTGATTTTAATAATTCTTTAATGGTCATTTCAAGATCATAATTCTTATAGCAAGGCATACAGTGATCAAGATGCTGCTTAAAATATTCGCGTTGTTCATCCGTTACTTCGCTATCCAACATCTGCTGCAACATGTCCATACAGGAGCACTTTGTGCCATCCTGTTTTAGGAAGGGGCTTTCAGGTTTAGTCATAGATTAGATTTATTATAACCCATTGATTTGGCATACTCACTTAATTTTTCCTTCAGCAGGTTTCTCGCCCGGTGTAAGCGGCTTCTTACCGTGCCTATTGGAATGTCTAAAATTTTTGCCATTTCTTCGTACTTGAATTCCTCCAGGTCACTCAGGATAATTACCGTTCTGAAATCGACATCCAATGCATTTAACGCATTGGAAATTTCATCTCCAATCATGTCCTTAAGTGACTCCACTCGCAAGTCCGGAGTTATCTGCCGATCTACTTCCTCTGAATTATAATACGCCTCTACTTCCTGATAATCTACCTTCGAAGGTTCTTTACTCTTCTTGCGATAATCATTAATAAAACTGTTTTTCAATATGCGAAACAGCCAGGCTTTTGCATTAGTTCCTCTTTGGAATGATTCTATGAATCGATAAGCCTTAAGATACGTATCCTGGACAAGATCTTTTGCGTCATCCCGATCAAGAGTAAGCCGAAACCCGAAGTTGTACATCGACCGGATATGCGGCATGAACTCTCCATTGAAGATTTCCTGTCTTTCTTTGTCGGTATAATGCTGACGCTGTACTTCTTCCATAAAGGGTCAAAAATAGCAAAAAGTATGGCACACACGCGGAACCCTTCTTCAAATAAACCAGGATGAATGGGCTAAATTTGGATAACGTAAATTGCCTATCAGAATATTACCAGATTAGCTCATTGGAAATGCTCATTTGTACCAAATGTTGTGTCACCCTTTGTAAAGAATGTGAAGCCATTAGATGAAAGAGCGGTATATATTTTTTGCCGATCTGCCTTCTCATCGTGAATCTCAATGGCAATTACCCGTGTGATTCTTAGAATGGAGGCCGCAATCTTTTCGTCTTCAAATAGGTATTTTTCTGCTCCCTCAATATCCATTTTCAATAAATCAATGTGATTCCAATTCTTAATAGACAGTACATCCTTTATCCCATAACCTTCCACATTTCCTGCTTCCGATTCAACAACATAAAAACTCGCACTGGTTCCTTCACGATAATCACTTTTCAATGCCATCTTGCTCCTCTTTGGCCACAATGCGCCTTCCAATAAAATTATGTTCTCAAAATTATTCGCACTAATATTCTTTGAAATTTGATTAAGGTTCAACCGATCTGGTTCAATGCAAATGACATCTGACGTAGGGAAATAATTTTTAAAATACAAAGTAGAGTAACCCACATTAGCTCCCACATCTAATATAAGTGGTTGTTGGATGTTTTGCTCACTTAACATCTCAATTGCTATCTTATACTCTTGTTTACCCCAAACTTCATACAAGGTAATCAAATCGCTACTTGGATATTTTCTTGTGTAACAAACAATATTTCTCTTCTCTCCCGCGAGACTCAACTTGTACTCTTCATCCCCCACCGCCACCTGCAACCCTCGGATACGTCTAAAGAGTTTATACAGGTTCTTTGCTCCCATGATTTCAGAAGAGCTTTTTCTACCGGTAACCTTGTTCAGATAATGCCGAATGACTTGTCTTCTGATGGCTGTTGGCATTTCAAAAAAACGTAATAACCCCATACGAACTACATGTGTTAACCTAAATTCTATTAATATAATCTTGCGCTATTTTTTCCCAATTTCTTAATGGGGTCATGGAGTTCACGTGCATGTGGGTAGACAACCCTGGCATAGGCGAAAAACAAATTGAGCTTGCCATAAAACCAAAATGTCCAAATAATTTTCGACTCAGAAGGCTATCGTTTGCTTTTCGGGAAGCTTTTTTCAATAAGGATAAGTGCTTTTTAACCGTAGTTGATTTTGCCAAAAAAGTAAAGGTAACATTGGTGACCTGCCTCCAATGGCAATCGCTTGACCGAACAATCAAAGAATGTCTTCTATACCGTGGAAAATATCGATCAGGATAATCAGGTGGAAAAATAAACAAATCCTTTGCGGGCAAATTGACAAGGCTGGAAAAATTATAAGGCTTTATCTGTTGCCTGAAAAGTTCATTTCGTTCATTTAAAAAATTATCAATTATTGAAAATGAATTGGGCATATGCAAATAATCATCTTCGCAAAAGTATATCCATTCCTTGTTGTCAATGGTGGTTGCTATCTTCAAGGATTCCCGGATGGAAGCATCATTCCCATAGCTACCCAAGTTCATCTCAACTTCAAAAGAAGTAAAGAAGTTAATCATTTCATCAGAGAGCTTGTCACCCAGAATTACTACCCTATAATTAAACCCCTTAAGCGAATCCATTAAACTCAGGAAACAAATTTTTATGAGCTGAGCTTTTGGTAAATCAAAAGGTCGTGGGCTTTTATTAAACGAGTTAACACTGTCGCAGGCCCTAAAGATTATAGTATACTTTCTCATTCCAATTAATATAGAATTCAAAATATAACAAACGCTCGTCAATTTTTGTGTAAAAATACAGCATTTGAAGTAATCCATTCCAAGTACATAAATTGTCATAACTTCGCCACTTTAAATTTATTTGCTTAATTAGGAAGTAGATTCATAATGAAAGTCTGTGGTTTTACATTCGTACGCAATGGAGTGAAATTTGACTACCCCTTTGAAGAAGCGATACGATCAATGCTGCCCATATGTGATGAAATCATTGTAGCGGTTGGGAATTCTGATGACGACACACTTGTCCGGGTAAAGGCAATTGACCCTAAAGTAACTGTAATTGAAACAATTTGGGATGAAACCTTACGTGAGGGAGGAAAGGTTCTTGCGTCAGAAACAGACAAGGCCTTTCAGGCTATTCCTTCGCACTATGACTGGGCTTTCTATATTCAAGGAGATGAAGTGGTGCATGAGAAATACTTGCCCACAATTAAAAAAGGTATGCTAGACTATCTCGGTAATCCAAATGTTGAGGGATTGCTTTTCAACTACACACACTTTTTTGGGTCTTATGAGTATGTCGGTTTAAAGTACTCCTGGTACAGAAGAGAGATTCGTATAATCAGAAATAATAAAAATAACTTCTCCTACAAAGACGCGCAGGGGTTCCGAAAAAAGCCAAATGAAAAATTAAAGGTAAAATTGATTGACGCTCATATTTTTCATTACGGTTGGGCTCGGGAGCCTGAAGCGTTACAGGGGAAAGAAAAGTCAAAAGCCATGTTTTATCATGGGGATAATTGGATCAGTCGGAATTTTAGTCGCTCCAATAAATATGAATACGACAGCATGTTAGAGCCCATTCGGAAATATACCGAGACTCATCCGGAAGTAATGAAGGAACGCATCGGTAGGCAAAACTGGAAGTTTAATCCTGATCTGTCTTTAAAGTACTCCTCTTTGAAAGATAAATTTAAAAGAGTGATGGGCGACTGGACCGGGTGGTATCCTGGTGAGTATAAAAATTACAAGAGGCTTTAAAACAATTACTCAGACCTTGTTGAAAGAAATTTTATTTTTTTTCTTTGGTATAAACTTTGCTTAATTCCGCTGGCAATTCTCATAAGAGATACGTCTTCACCGCGAGATGCCATGAGCGTCTGATATTTCTCCCGCGACCTTCTCCAATCTTTTCTATGTTTTATAAAAAGGCTGATGGATCTGATGAATGAGACCTTAAAAACCAAAATTCTGGCAAGCGCTTCTACCAAGACCTGTATGAACCAAAACGGGAGAAGGTAACTTTCCAAATGAATGGCATGGAGAAAAAGTTTATTCCGATTATAGATTACATCAACATATTTCTTCTTGTTTTTTACTTTTACGGAGGAAGATGTTTGATGACGACAAATTGCCTGATTTTCATAATAACATTTCCAACCCAACCTCCAAGCCCTGAAGGATAAATCACAATCCTCGATATAAAAGGGTGAGAATATTTCATCAAAGCCACCTAATTCAATCAATTTTTTACGATTGACAAGGGCATTGGCACCCGATAAATAAAGCGTATAAAGTGATTCACTTCCCATCGGCTTAAGTAAATAATTGCCCGAAGTTTTGATTTTCAACCCATGAAATTCAGGTAGCCTGGCAGCATCTTGAATTTTTTCGTCATTCCAACCGACTATTCTGCCCATCACTCCAAATGTATCTTTATCATTAAAATATTTAAGCTGATGCTTGAAATAACCTTCGGTTAAGATGATATCGCTGTTTAATAATAAGACTAAATCATATCTGGCTTCAAAAATTCCTTTGTTGATAGTGCCTGAAAATCCTTTGTTCTCAGCATTTTTCAGTATTTTAATTTCTGGAAAATTTTTAATCAGATAGTCAATAGAATCATCCGTGGAACAATCATCAGAAACAATAACTTCGAAGGGTAACCGGGTTTCCTTCATCACCGAAAGCAATGGGGCAATGGTGAACGGGAATAGTTTTCTCCCATTATAATTAGGGATAACTACTGATATACCGTTTGGTTGATACTTATTTTGATCTTCAATAAAAACAGGCAGGCGTCTGTTTAATGCTAAGAGTTTCGAATATTTAAAAAACGTATAGGTAGCATTCGCAAATGAAATCTGAAGACCGGCTATTCCGGAAAGAAAACCAGCGCGAATGAAATAATTTCGGAAGAATGTATATATCGTTTTATAGATAATTTTAAAGTAGCTACTGCCCACCAGGACTCTTGCACTTTGGGCATACAAGGTTGAATACTGATTGGCTTTTATTACCAGTTGATCGGCATTTTTATAAGCTCTATGTAACAGCTCCCCCTTTAAATTCTTTGTTCGCGTTTTTCGACTTAAAATAACTTTATCATGCGGATTTGCGCCTCCCCATTTGCCGAAATTCCGGTTCCACAATCTGAGCTTTCTGTCAGGATACCAATCTGTATATCGTATCCATTTTCCTTCATAGCTTGAAAGCCGGCTAAAATAGTATGCCTCATTTTTCAAATTCGACTTAACATCTAGAATGGATTTTGTCAGCTCCTCTGAAAGGTATTCATCACCATCCAAAGAAATTACGTGATCATACAAGGCATGCTTCAGCGCATAATTTTTTTGTTCAACATGCCCTAAAAAAGGGTGCGCGATAAATTTGACATTTCGCTTAAGACACTCTTCCTTTGTTCGGTCTGTTGAATATGAATCAACAATTAATATCTCATCTGCCACTGGAATAAGAGAATCGAGGCACCGTCCAATGTTCTCCTCTTCATTATAGGTAATTACAACTGCACTGATCTTTGCCATTAAAACGAATTTACGAATTCCAAAATACGGTTGAATTCCGCATAAAACAAAAGTGGCTGTCTCTAAAGGCACCGTCATTGCGAACGGAGTGAAGCAATCCCCAAATATTGAAACCAAAATGGGGATTGCTTCGGTCGTACCTCCCTTACAATGACGCTTATATTTACTTTTGAGACAGCCTCTTGAACAAATTATTCTATACTATTTATCGTTGTGCAACCAAGCCTTGTGATTTTACCATATTAATAAATTCGATTCGATAACCTTCCTTATCTATTCCTTTAGCACTCTGAGCAAGTTGAAGAACCTGATCTATGGAATAACCCTTCACAAATTCAGACTCTCTGAGAATCATTCCAAACCCAGCCACAGCGGCAGACCATCGGAAATTCTCTGAAGTTCTGTTTTCTGAAGTATTTTCATCTAACAAAGAGTGAATGATTAGTTTACTCACGTCTTCATTTGGATTTTTGTAACGAAATTTTACAGTCATTAACTCTTTTGATTTGAGTGCTTTAGAATCAATACTGGAGATCTGATACTTCAACTCATCGACTTTGAAAAACTCGCTGTCTACTCCTACTGGAATTATTTCATACAAAGCGGTCACGGTATGACCTGAGCCTAGTTCTCCTGCATCCTTCTTATCGTTATTGAAATCTTCATTCTTTAACATCCTGTTTTCGTATCCAATCAGGCGATACGCCTTGACTTTTGCAGGGTTAAATTCAATTTGAAGTTTTACATCTTTGGCAATGGTGAAGAGCGTTCCTCCAAATTCATTCACCAAAACTTTTTGAGCCTCCATGATATTGTCGATGTACGCATAGTTACCATTTCCCTTGTCCGCCAATATCTCCATTTTGGAATCTTTGTAATTACCCATTCCATAACCCAGAACAGTCAAGAATATTCCATCTTTCCTTTTATCTTCAATCAATCTCTCCATAGAAGCATTACTGGATTCACCAATATTGAAATCACCATCTGTTGCCAGGATAACTCGATTATTGCCTCCCTCCTTAAAGTTTTGTTTAGCAACCGCATAAGCAAGGTTGATACCTGCTCCTCCGGCTGTCGATCCACCTGCTTCTAAATTGTCAAGCGCTTCAATGATTCTCTTCTTTTCAGATCCTGAAGTTGACTCAAGAACAAGGCCGGCAGCCCCTGCATAGACAACTATAGCCACTCTATCCTGAGATCGTAATTGCGCAACCAGCATTTTAAAAGATGCCTTAAGTAATGGTAGTTTGTTCTGATCACTCATTGAACCCGATACGTCAATCAAGAATACAAGATTCGAAGGAGGTAGATTATCCGTTGGTATTTTCTTTCCTTGTAAGCCAATGTGGACGAGTTTGTGCTTTGCATTCCAGGGAGCGATAGCTATTTCAGTATAGATTGAAAATGGATCGGGCCCGTCTGCTGTTGGTTGCACGTAATCATATTCAAAATAATTAATCATCTCCTCAATACGGACGGCATCTTTAGGCGGGCGCTGACCATTGTTGATATACCTCCTGATATTGCTATAAGAGGCTGCATCCACATCTATTGAAAAAGTAGAAAGGGGATTTCGCAAAGCATCGTGAAAAATATTTTCAGAAATACCGTCATATTCTTCCGTGTTCCATTCCTGTTCTGCAAGTTCATATTGCATTGGAGCGTATAACATGTCTGCCTGTTTTTCTTTAGCACCTTTGGTTGAAGAGGGGTGCCCAAAAACCCTTTTATCACCTTGCACCCCAATAGCAGTGATAATAGCTTCATCCAATTTACTGGAGGCAGACTCAAGTTTTATGTTGACAACATCAGAAACCCCTATCTTGGCTTCTTTCGTTAACAATCCTATACCTGAGAAGACTAAAGTTCCTCCTTTAGCTGGCACGGAAATACGATAATCCCCTGCTACATTGGTGACCGTACTCCGGTTGGTACCTTTCAAAACAACATTTACACCGGAAAGGACTGATCCATTTTCTGATGAAGTAACCTTTCCTGTAATTGCACGCTCTTGTGCTGCTAGCAGGCTTGAGGCCACGATTGTTAATACGAGAATCCAGATTTTTCTTTTCATAACATTGGGTTTTAAGTTTCTTTTAGTGCTAAGATGCAGGCGCCATCCTGATTCCATAAAACCTTAAATAAGATCTATTTACACTATCTAAGCCTGCTGGATAATAATGATAAGCACTATTAACGGCTGCATCATAGGGTGAGAGTTACGTTGACTAAGTGCCAGGCTAAGTAGTATATTGACAAAATGTTCATCCGGGAAAAACCGTCTACTGTGCCTGATTCTGAGCTTTTGCTTCATTACAGAAACTCAGGCAATACACAGGTTTTGGGTGAGTTATTTTCCCGATATACATCATTGATGTATGGTGTTTGTCTGAAATATTTGAAGGATCGTGATGACTCGAAAGATGCTGTGATGCAGGTTTTTGAAAAACTGGTCCAATCACTGCGGGAGCATCAAATTGACAATTTTAAAAGCTGGCTCTACGTCACCACCCGCAATTATTGCCTTATGCAAATCCGTGCGAAAAAGAGCAAAATGACAGGCGGAATCTCCCCAAGGCTTATGGAAAACGATCTGGTTTTACATCTTGAAGTTGATACTGATCTTGAATGGAATCTTAGTAAATTGGAAAAGTGCATTGAACAACTTGCGAACGGACAAAAACATTGTGTCCAGTTGTTTTATCTCGAGCAAAAATGCTACAAAGAAATTACCGTATTAACCAATTTTGACTTAAACCAAGTGAAGAGCTTTATCCAAAATGGCAAACGCAATTTGAAAATTTGCATGGAACAAAATGACTGATTTTAAAGACGATATTGAAAAATACAGAAGGGGTGAATTGACCTCAGCAGATATGCACGATTTGGAAAAGAGAGCGTTAAGCGATCCTTTTCTTGCAGATGCACTGGAAGGTGCTGACTCAATTTCCGCTGAGGATTTTTCAACAGACATTTCAGAAATCAACAAGAAGCTATTAACACAGAATAAAACGTCAGTATGGTTTACACCGTTGCGAATTGCTGCGGGTATCGCTCTGCTGTTGGGCAGTGTTTTTTTGATCTATAACTTCAGTCAACCCGATAAACAACTTGCGTTACAAAAAGAAGAGCAATTGAAAATAGGTACATCAAATTTTGAGGACACCATTATAAAAAAAGATCAACAGCAATTGCTGAGTCTGAATCAACCCAAGGAAGAAACTAAAACTGAGATTATACCAGATCTGAAAACTAGTGGACCCTCTCTTGCTAAAACAGATGGAAGTGGTGAAGTGAAACCTGGTGCTGGCCTCTCTACCACAATTCATGCGGCACCGGCTGTTGCGGATGTCCAAATAGATGATCATGCTATTGCAGATGAGTTCGCTGAAACTGAATCAGAAGAAAGATCTTTAGAGGGAGAGAAAATTGTTGCTGCCGAACCCGCCCAACAAGATTTGAAAAAAGAAGCTGTAGACCAAGACATTGTTACAAAATCACAGGCCAGAAAAAGTAAACTTACAGAGGACGGTCAACCACAAAAAGTCATACGTGGTCAAGTTACTGCCGCGGAAGATGAATTGCCTTTACCCGGAGTGAGCGTAACGGTTAAGGGAACTACAAACGGAACAATTACCGACCTGCAAGGCAATTATTCTATTTCATTAAAGAGTGATACACAAAAGCTAGTGTTTTCATTCGTTGGATTAGAAACCAGCGAAGTAACTCCAAATGATAATCCAACGTTGAATGTGAAACTTCTGGAAGACCCATCGCAACTCAGTGAAGTAGTTGTTATGGATATCAAGTCAGCTCGGGATGATAAGGGTATTTCAGTTATTAAACTTGCTGAGCCTGTTGGTGGCAGAACACCTTATGATAAGTATTTGGAAAACAATCTGCACTACCCTCAGCGAGCTTTGGAAAGCAAAGTCAATGGCAAAGTAACGATTGAGTTTATTGTAGGTACCGATGGAATCCTGCACGATTTCAGTGTTATCAAAAGTCTTGGCTATGGCTGTGATGAAGAAGTAACACGATTAGTCAAAGAAGGTCCAAAATGGACGCCCAGCACGGAAGATAATATTGCGATTGAAAGTAGAGTGAGGTTGAAAATGCGGTTTGATCCTGAGGAGGCGAAGAGGTGAGCACTTGCATTTCTTATACGGTTATCTGATCTTAGAACTGCATGACAAAAAAAGCAACTGCCAAAACTATTCCTCGCGAAATCCTTGATCTCATACGGAAGGAATTTAATTCTTCAGAATTCAGTACCATGTCGCGTGGAACTGGAAAGTGGAGTTTTATTCCTTACCTCCAAAAGTCTCTTCAGAAATTTCTGGATGACCACAAGGAAACCTTGCCCCATCTTATTGTACAATATCCAAAAGGGCCAACAGAAGATTTATTAAGAAGGGCTTTTAATTTAAAAAGTCCGCCCGGGGCAACAAAGTCGCTAAGGGATTTATTGTGCTTGTTTGCAACGCAATCAAAACTTGACTGGAATGGTGTGATATCCTCCCGCTACAGCGACAAGTATTCATCATTGCTGGATCAGGAAAAGCCAGAATCAGTAATTGACCAAAATATTGCTAATCCCTCGATTGATACGTTTGCAAATAAAATTGCCGAATTATTAATGGAGAAGCTGTCTTCCAAAGAAATTGAAATTGTGAAGAAACAAATCCAGGATGAAAAAGTGAGTGTGGAAAACTCAGATGAATTGATTGGAAATATTTTGGTGCCTTCACTTAATGATCCTAACAAACCTGAGTTTCCTCCTAAACCATTTTTCACCCCAAAGTTTCCCGCATCTGCAACATATCAAATTCAACTGTCAGGGTTTACTAACGTATGGCTGAAAGATGAAAGTACCAACCCAAGTGGTACGCATAAATCCAGAATGGCCTGGGAGGTGCTCATTAAGGCCAAGAGATATCAAATAAAGGAGATTTCACTCATTTCCTCTGGCAGTGCAGCAACCGCCATTCAATACTTTTTTAACTTATATGGAATTACAACGGTGTTAAAAGTTTTGGTAGACCTCCGCATGAGTCCAGAGATCAAAAAACATTTGATTGATATGGGCTGTAGAGTGTACGAAACCGATCTTTCAAAAAAACTATTGACTGGAAAGGAAATAAAAGAACTGACGGACAACAAAACCGGTATCGACATCACCTATCGGGAAGTACTGGACCGTTACAACGACAATTATTATGATTGGCTCTCATATGAAATCATAAATGAAAATCCAGAATATTGTTTTATCCCATTTGGCACTGGCGATTTGTTTGTGAATATCTTAATTATTGCTGAGCGTGAATTTAACAACCGCATTTTCAAGCACGATCCGAGATTCAAAGGCGATATTAATACTATAAGCAAATGTAATTTCATCGGTGCTACCACGCATAGTGAAAGCACCAGCCTCGACAAACTTTTCTCCTACCATTTGCCATCGTTAAAAGACTACAACGACTACCTCGCATCGCTTATCATGAACGATAGGATCGGTCAAGGTTCGGGTATCTTAGACGTAGAAGAAGAATATATTGAAGAAGCATTGCGCATTGCGCAACAACAATATATAAAATGTGAGCCTAGTGGCATTGCCGGCCTGGCACTGTTGCTTCAAAACAAAAATGATATACCGAATAACGCTAAAATTTTAATTGTGAATACGGGCTGCACGGACTATTCTTTGTCGGCTCATCCCCGGTAATTTTGCTTTTAAGAAAGCTGGCGTAAATACCTTTTTTTATCTCACCATCATCGTCAATGACTTTACCGTCCGGTTATCTTCATTATATTTGATCAGAGATAATAGCGAAAAGCCACCTGCAAAATATCGGGAAGTTGAAACTGCCTACCGGACGGGGGGCTTTAGTAGATTGCCAGGTGGTCCCGATTTTTTTTTCGGGCAGGCCCCAAGGAAAAAAATAAAACCAACTGCTCACCCGCCATCAAAATAAACTTACCATAATTCAATATTCTTTTTACATTTAAGCCGCTAACAATCACTTAACATCATTTTGCATGAGTCTTTTTATCAAGAAACCATTAGAGCAGTTAATGAATCAATCCCACGATTCGAGTAAGGGATTGAAGAGGACACTTGGTGCCGGTAACTTAATAGCACTGGGGATTGGTGCCATCATTGGTGCCGGCCTTTTTGTGCGTACTGCTGCAGCAGCAGGAGAAGCAGCCGGCCCCGCAGTGGTAGTTTCATTTATTGTTGCAGCTGTTGGTTGTGCATTTGCAGGACTTTGTTATGCCGAGTTTGCCTCGATGATCCCAATAGCCGGAAGTGCCTATGCCTATGCCTATGTAACCATGGGCGAGTTTATGGCCTGGATAATTGGGTGGGCCCTTGTGTTGGAGTACGCTTTGGCCTCAGCAACGGTATCAATAGCTTGGAGTGAATATCTCAACAACCTGCTGGGTGGAGCCATACCGTATGCGTTATGCCATTCGCCATTTGAAGCAGGACTGAATGGAGCGCCAGGAATAGTTAATTTACCCGCACTCTTCATCCTTGTCATTCTCACTTTGGTTCTAATTAGAGGCACACAGGAGTCTGCGCAGTTAAATGCGATCATCGTTTTTGTAAAGGTTTCAATAGTACTTATTTTCATCGTGATTGGCTGGGGATTTATCAACGAAACCAACTATACACCTTTTACAATTCCCCAATCTCTCCCTGATCATGACGCTTGGAATAGATTTGGTTGGGGTGGCGTGCTGGGGGGAGCAGGCATTGTATTTTTCGCATTCATTGGTTTTGATGCTGTGTCTACCGCTGCACAAGAGGCAAAAAATCCGAAGCGGGATATGCCAATTGGAATATTAGGGTCATTGGTGATTTGCACGATACTGTATGTTTTGTTTTCCCACGTACTTACAGGAGTTGCCAACTGGGAAGACTTTAAAACTGCCGGAAAAGAAGCTTCTGTGGCCTTCGCAATCAATACCTACATGCCGGGTTATGAATGGCTCGGAACCTTAGTGACTGTAGCAATTTTAGCAGGATTTTCTTCAGTGATACTAGTAATGCTGATGGGTCAGTCACGTGTGTTTTACTCCATGTCAAAAGACGGCTTGGTTCCAAAAGTCTTTTCAGAGTTGCACCCAAAATTCCGAACGCCTTTTAAATCAAATGCATTACTGTTGATATTTGTTGGCCTATTCGGTGGGTTTGTTCCGGGAAGTATTGCCGGTGATTTAACAAGTTTTGGAACTCTGTTTGCCTTTGTATTAGTGTGTGCTGGCATTTGGGTGTTGAGAGTTAAAAACCCAACTGCTGTGCGGCCATTTAAAACTCCATTGGTTCCTTTGGTACCGATTTTAGGAATGGTAGTTTGCTCTGGTATGATCTTATCACTTGGAAAAGATACCCTTATCTCTGCACTTATCTGGATGATTGTTGGTTTGTTTATCTATTTCCTTTACAGTAAGAAGAATAGTCTTCTGCGAAAAGAGAATCAAGGATAATTTAGTAGGCAGTAGGCAAGGAGCAATAGGCGGTGAAGTAAATTTGCTTACTACCACTAATTGATCTCCTCGTCTGTTATAGAGAGTGTGGTTCCCATAAGCTGGGTTCTATATCTTCTCAATGGCCTCCAGGCAACTCCGCCAGAAGGATTTCCATCTGAAAAATTAAAAGTCGATCCACAACAAGGATCAGTCAAGTACAATCCTGAACTGTGAACGTTTACTGTGGCGCAGGCCTCGTTTGGGTGAAAAGAGCAATTGCGCTCAAAGGCATTATAAGAAGTCTCACTAACCCGATAAATAATGATTCCTCTTACTCCGCCTTTGATTTCTTTGTACCCACCGTCTGTTCTTAAACTCACATATTCCGAAAAACTAAGATTGATGATGATTTCGGTAAATGGAATATATGGAATGGGATCATCCGAAAGATCAGGCTGACACCCCATTACCAATAAAATAAAAGTCCAGAAATTAGTTTTTCGGATAATCATAAAATCCCTTACCAGTTTTGCGACCCAGATGGCCGGCCGTAACTTTTTGTTGTTGAATGTAATTGGGGCGAAATTTTACATCTTGGTGGAATCCATTATACACTGAAGTCGTGACCGCTAAGTTAGTATCAATCCCAATCAAGTCCATTAACTCAAAAGGACCCATCTTAAACCCCGCTGATCGCAGAAGTTTATCAATTGATTCTACGCCAACTACATTTTCCTCCAGCACTTTCAATGATTCAACATAGTAATGCCTTGCCACACGGTTAACGATGAAACCCGGGGAATCTTTTGCCTCTACCGAAGTTTTTCCAAGTTTCTTTGAAAATGCCCTAACTATTTCAATCAGTTTAGGATCGGTTGAATCACCTGAAACTATTTCGACCAGCTTCATCACGTGTGCAGGGTTAAAAAAGTGTAACCCAATACAGTTTTCGGGAGTCTTTAGCTGTGCGGCAATTTGAGTTACAGCGAAGGAGGAAGTATTGGTAGCCAGGATTGCGTTACCTTCATTAAGTTTCTCTACTTGCCGAAAGAGTTCTTTTTTGATATCAAGTATCTCCACAACTGCCTCGATGATTAAGTCAGCCTTTACATCCCTTAATTGCTTGACCATTATGATTCTTTTTTGAATCTTCGCCCGTTCGATCGCGGTGAGTTTTCCTTTTTCAACTGCTATCCTTAGGTTATTTGCAATTGATTCAATTGCTTTTAATTGAAAGTCAACATTAACATCAAAAAGCAACGTTGTATAACCAGCCTGTGCACAAACCTGAGCGATCCCTTGACCCATCGTGCCAGATCCAATTACTGCAACTATCTTGATGTCTTTGAATTCCATTATTTCGAGTAAAACTCCTTTATCTTCTCACAAACAAAAGCTATTTGTTCTAATGAAAGTTCAGGGTAAATAGGTAAGGATAAAATTTCTTGCGATAGTTTAAATGCAACAGCAAAATCCTCAACTGAATATTTATGATGTTTATAAGCAGGCTCGAATGGTAAAGCTGTTGGGTAATGGATCATCGTCTGAATGCCATGAGTCTCCAAAAACAATTTCATTTCATTTCGCTCCTTTGCTCTAATCACAAATAAATGAAAAGAGTGTTTTGTATCTGGTCGAACATACGGAAGTATAATCCCTTCCACATCCTTTAATGAAGAATAATAAACAGAAGCATTTCTAATTCGCTGATCCGTCCACTTGCCCAGGTGTTTGAGCTTTACCTTTAGAAAGGCCGCCTGCAAAACATCTAAACGACTATTTATTCCTTCCATCAGATGTTCATCTTTGTTCAACCCACCATGATTTGCCAATCTCCTGATTTTTAATGCAAAGTCAGAATCGGAAGTAAGAACACAACCAGCATCACCATAAGCGCCCAGGTTTTTAGTTGGATAAAAACTGAAGGCACTTGCAATTCCAAATTTTCCAACAAGTTGATTGCAGTCTTCTGTTAGATGGGCTTGGGAACAATCTTCAATTAAAAATAAATCATGCTTCTTACAAAGTTCAGCAATCTCTTTAACCGGGGCTGCTTGTCCGTACAAGTGAACAACTATAACGGCTTTTGTCTTTCGATTTATTTTTGACTGAACATTTTCTGGTGCAATTGTATAATAGAGATTATCAACATCTGCAAAAACCGAAGTACCGCCTGCCAGTGAAATAGTCTCCGTTGTTGATATCCAACTGTGCGCAGGGGTAATTACTTCATCACCTTCACTTATTCCCAGCGCTTTAAGGATAAGGAAAAGGGCATCAGTGCCATTGCCAACACCGATACAATGATTGACACCATATGTTTCCCCGAAGGATTTCTCAAACTCTGAAACAAAAATTCCACCTACAAAAACACCTTTTTCAAAAACTGATTGTACAGCAACACCCACTTCTGATTTAATGTTGAGGTACTGAGCTTTTAAATCAACGAACGGGACATTCATTAAATAGTCTTTCTGTTAAAGAAGCTATACGACCGCCTTGAATTGTTTGAGAAAACGAATATCATTTTCGGAGAACATGCGCAAATCATTAATTCCATAGCGTAGCATCGTTATCCTTTCAATGCCCATACCAAAAGCAAAACCCGTATATTCTTCCGGGTCTATTCCGCAGTTGCGCAGAACATTTGGATGGACCATACCAGAACCAGCAATCTCAACCCAGCCGGAATATTTGCAAACATTACATCCCTTGCTGCCGCATATAAAACAGGAAACATCAATCTCTGCACTAGGCTCTGTAAACGGAAAGAAGGAAGGGCGCAACCTGATTTTGGTGTCCTTTCCAAACATCTCTTTTGCAAAATGAAACAAAGTTTGTTTGAGGTCTGAGAACCCAACGTTCTTATCCACATAAAGGCCTTCTACCTGGTGGAAAAAACAGTGTGCTCGCGCTGAGATAGCTTCATTGCGATATACTCGACCTGGCATAATAGCCCGTAGAGGTGGCTTTTGTTGTTTCATCAACCTAATCTGCACGTTTGACGTGTGAGTGCGCAGAAGGATATCATGGTTTCCCCTTTCCTGTCCGTCAGGCAGGGCAGGTTTCTCTATAAAGAAAGTGTCCTGCATTTCACGGGCTGGGTGATTTTCGGGGAAGTTCAATGCCGTAAAATTATGCCAGTCATCTTCTATCTCAGGGCCGTCAACCACGTTAAACCCCAACCGTTCAAATACTTCAATTATTTTATAACGTGTTAAATTAAGAGGATGCAAGCTACCTGTTTTATTAGGTATTGGCGGTAATGATAAATCAATCTCAACTCCTGATGATTTAGCTGAGGCTTCCTGCTCATCACTCAATTGCTTGAACCTTTCCTCGGCTGCTTGCTTTAATTCATTTAGAATCTTTCCCAGCGTTTTCTTCTCTTCAACGCTAGCTTGCTTAAACTCTTCGAAGAGCTCTGAGATGGCTCCTTTTTTGCTGATAAACTTCAAGCGAAATGCTTCCAAGGATTTACCTCCTAATGAAGTTACATTATCTAATTCTTGTCGTAACGACCGTACTTTTTCTTGAAGAGAGCTCATGTTTTTAAATAATAGATCAGGATTTAATAGTCAGTTTTCTTAAAATCAAACGATCCAGAATAATACTTAAGAGTACTGATAAAACTAAAATACCTGACAACATAATTTTATCCTCAATTCCTCGTAAAATAATGGCTCCCAATATATACAAAGCACTTATCGATGTGAGAATGGTAGCAGTCTTCGCATGTGTCATTCCCAGTCTCATAATAGCATGATGAATGTGGTTTTTATCAGGCTTAAATGGCGATTGCCCTTTTGAAATTCTTAATATGATAATCCGTAGTGTATCGAATAATGGGATAATAATAAAACAAATACCAGCTGAAATAGTTGCGGCAAATTTAACAGGATGAGTACTCGGCAACGCCTCGTTCACGCTCATAAAATGTATTACACAAATTGCTAGCAGCATGCCGATCACCATTGCTCCGGTATCTCCCATAAAAATCTCAGAGGGCTCCCAATTAAATACCAGAAAAGCGATAATACCACCAGCCATTGCAAAACAAAATAACGAAAAGACAATGCTATCGGCCATAAAAAACCAGATTCCAAAACTTACCAACGACATTGTGCCAACACTTCCGGCAAGTCCATCAAGGCCATCAATTAGATTAAATGAATTGGTAATAATGATAATAGTGAAGCCTGTTAAAAGATAAGTCAGAACAGGATTAATCTCGTAGATTCCAAACAAACCATAAAATGAGTTCAGCTGGACGGAGGAAAACAACAAAATAATTACAACCACAAGTTGACCATAGAGTTTATGAAGTGCCCTTAAGGGAACCAAATCATCTCTAACTCCTAATAAAAAAACGAGGGAAAGGCTTGCCAATACATACCTAATTTCTGACCATAGGTTAAAATCCAACCATATTAAAGAAGAAGCGAGGAAACTTAAAAAAATCGCTACTCCTCCAAGAGAAGGAGTTACCTTCTTGTGAACTTTTCTTCTGCCTGGTGCGTCTCCCAAATTTTTGGCCAATGAATATTTAATAATCAAAGGGATTATTAGAAAAGAAATCAGAAAGGCCGTTAAACAGGCTGCCAAAAGAATGGCCATAGAACAGAAATTTGCTCAAAAATACTCATTAAAGAGCTAAATCAAACATCCTTCAGAGGTTGTGTGGTTGATTCATACGGGAGGTATATGAATGCACAAAGAAAAAAGTAAAAGAAAACAATTCCGCGCTGCACGTCAAGGAATGACTCAGTAAACATGATCAATGTAACCGACATATTAAACATCAAAAAGGTATAGTTTGGCATTTTTAAAGACTGCCTAAAACTATAAATCAACAAAGTCAGAAAGCATCCCAGTTCCAGTATTCCATTTCTTGCCATGAATTGAAGATATTGATTATGGGCGTTGTAAGAATTATCAATTCCTTCTTGATATCCGGTTTTAGCATAACCTTCATTAATTAGTTGTTGCTCACCACCAGTGCCCGCACCAAAAAATGGCGCTGTCTTAATCCCTTCAATCGTTCCTTGCCAAACAGAGAACCGCTGATCTAGTGCGGTGGAAACATTTTTGCCATAGGTGTCAAAGAAAGTAGTAACTCTGTTTTGATCGAGGAGAAATACAAGCAAGGCTATGGTGAATAAAATAAATGTGACTAGCCATGCCCGCCTTTTCAAAATGATGATGGTATACATCACCAACAGCATTGCAAAAGTAATTAAACTCATTTGAGACCGAAGAAAAAATATTATTCCAGTAATGGAGATTAGCGCAACTCCTATTCCGGCCAAAGAAAGATTGGTTAACATCAATTTTTTTGTCCGAGCAGTCTCTAAAAGGAAGAAGAAAATAAAAATAAAATAGATAGACAAGTAAAGTGGGTGAATGAGAATAATATCTGCGAAGTAAGTATGGCCCAATTCAAATACCTGTTTTTGCTGGCCCCCTGTAAGAACAAATAAGGCATAGTACAATCCATAAAATGTTATCGAAAAACATCCAGCTGCAAATGCGAGAATCAAATAAGAAACCGTCATCTTCTTCAATGGATACTGAGAAATTATAAGATAGGCAAGGATAAAAGAGCTGCGCTCCACGTCAGACATTCCTTTTTCTATATCAGAGGTATATAGCAACCCAATTAATAGTAGTATAAATTGAATTGCCAATAAATTAAATACGGGTGATTTAATAAATTCTCGACTAAAATTACCCAGTGACACTATCAATATCGCAAAAACTGTGAAAGCGCTGACAGTCACTATTGCATTAATCCGAATTGGTAAAGAAATAGTAAGGGATATTGTAAGCAGAAGGATAAAAAATATTTTATCAAATCTATTCATAATCAATTATGAATTTCATCTGGTAGTTTTTCAAAGTTAGTTTTTAAGGCCTTATTCAAAACTAGACGCATAACATTTATTGGGGTTATCGAGTCATATACCTGAGAGTAGTCCTTATCTGGAAAATAAATAGCGCAAAAATTTGAATAGCCCTCTTCTTTTATCTCCTTCGCAGGCAATCCCGTTAGGTTTCTAAATCCGTGATCACTTATTAAAATAATTATTGAATTCATTCCGTTCTCAAAAATCAAATTTACAATATCTAAAGCAACTGAATTAGCAAATTTAATTTGCTCAATGTACTTCTCCTTAGTGGCAAAAAAGAATCTGTTATCCTCCAAGAGATCACCATCTTCATTAAAATAATATGGTTCGTGACAAATCATTGAATGAAAGTATACAAGCTTAGGTCTTTCTTCTGTTTTTACGATTTCCGCCTTCATTAAATTAATTGCTTTAATCTCTCTTTTATATTGAATAAATTTCTCTAAAACCTGGTGAAGATAACCAATGAGAGTTTTGGCATATAAGAAATAATAATAATTGTAACTGTTTAGAGCAAAATAGTGTAAGTTATCTCTGACTGGAGTCTCAAATCCCTCCATGTCAAAAATGGAAATATTTTTAAATGTATATTCATTTTCTTGTAAAAGTTGTATAACATAATTCCTTCTTAGGAATTCATCATACTTCAAAGTAGCATAATTTGGATTTTGATAAAAGTATGCTTCTTTGGGTAGATAATTCAAATTAAAAACAGAAGAAATAGTTTTCAATGTCCAGTCATAATTACTTTTTGAATTTGATATGACTTGAAAAGATTTACTTTCCAACTTCTTTAAAAAGGCACTGTCATCAAAATTGAAATATTTTTTTTGATTCTTTGGATTTGCATAAGCGTCAAAGACTAATAGATAGATATCAGGTCTCTTACTCAAGTCATTTTCTGTTTTAAAATCAACAAATTGAGGTTTTCCTAAGGCAAATGAAAATTCAGGAGGTGGGTTTCTATAAATTAGAATTAATTGAATACATTCAAAAGTAATTAAAGATAAAAAAAGATAATTGAGATAAAGGTTAAACCTGGTGAATGTGGTTTTGCGCATGCTCAATAAAAGTAGTAAACAAAATAGAAGACCGATGATGACTAAAAATGCTGAGTATCCTCTTAAGACAAAAAAATTCCCTAAAATACTTCGGAAGAAAGCATAAAATAGAGTGAAAATTGTAACAACAGAGAAGATGCAAGCTCTTTTATAATGGTTAACTGATTTTCCCCTTACGAGAAGAAAAATTAAAATGATGGTTGACTCCAATGTTAGAAATGAAAGGCCAACTTCGCTCCATACAACCGAAGTTTTTCTTTGGTTATCTACTAATAAAATAAAGTAAATCGGTATTAAATAAACGTGAAGTTCATATTTAAGAATTTTGCTCGCAATTGACTTAAATCCGATCCTTATCATTTAGCTCTAAAGTGATAGATAATTCGCTGGCTGCCCATCATAGGAAAGTTATCAACAAAATGGAAGTATTGCCTAAAGACTTTTTCGAATTCCTCTTGTGAGTATAAATCAAAGATATCTTCTCTGTTTTGAAGCAGCATTCTTACTTTATGATCATCCTTTGGAACATACTCAATTATCAAATCCTTGCAGAAATTGCTAAATAATTCAGCAATTTTTTTTAATGGAATACCACTAACTATTACAAGATGGTGAACAATTGCAAGTAGTAAAATCAAATCCGGTTTGCTTCGGCTTAAAAAGGAATCTCTTTCAATATTAGCCCATCCAAAAGAGGGAGTCGGGTCACTGATGTCAATAAGCAGCGGTAGTAAAAATTCCTCGTTTACTTGTTTAGCTTGCTTGTAGTTTTCTTCAGTACTTGCATGATCTGAATCAATAGAAATCGTAAAGATTCCTTTAGATGCAGCTATTCTGCTAAATTCGCCATTATTAGCGCCAATATCCAACAACGATAGAGGAGAAATTTTATTTAGCAAAAGTGTAACGATTTCTCTTTTTGATAGCAAGTATATATTGTCAACATTCTTTTCGTAGTAGTCTCCCCATTGCGTTTGCTGCTTGAATCGTATATTCATGACCGCATTGGTCAGACTTTGAGTTAACCGTTCCAGATAAGATTGGGTAAATAGTTTTGTGTTTTTCCGTTTTACTTTTTCTTCTTTAAACATTCGTTGGGCTCGAGCATGTAAACTAATATGCAGCAATAAAGAAAAATTCATTTTTTTCGAAATTGGCAAAAGTCTGTTCGATAAAGTCAATGAAATACCTTCTGTTGTAAATAATCTCATTAGTTGGGGATTCACGTGCGATATCAAATAAAGGGGGCCTAAAAAATGCTCACAAAACTGCTTATAGGCTATCCACGGAACTCCTGTCTGAAAGAAATCAAAAGAAAGTGTGTCAATAAAAACAAATCGTCCTCTGAAAAACTGCAAGTTATACGCGCTACTATCTTTCAACACCATTCCGTACTTAAGAGCTATCTGTTGAACTCTTAGTGTAATTAAAGCGGCATCCTTAATTTGTGAGAAACACCATTCTGTAGGGTACGATATAAATTGAATTTTCTCAGGTTTAATAATTTTATATGCACCATTTACTATACCTGAAAATTCATCTGTAACATCCGTGTGTTCTATTAAAAGTTTTTCCTTGATTAATTCATCATATAAACCGGAAATAATAAAATGATCATATTGTTTCTTATAAGACAGTTTTATACTTCTATATATCTTTTGATTAAATAAAAAGACATGTCCATGACTATCCCTGAACGAGCTATTTTGGCTTCTTATAATCCTTATTTCTTCCAAATTTCAATTTATTGTAAATCCCAAGAATCCAGAATTTTATAGTTTTAAAAAAAACACTCACAGCTAAAAGTCCGGCTATTAATGTTTGAATGATAAAACTACCCGCTCCAGGATCGATGTAACAAATAATAATCATAAACTAGATTAAAATATCAAAATTACTCTAAATTATTACAAATACTTTCTCCTTGCTCTTCCATTAAAGAATGTTCTCTCAGAGTCCCAAAACCAACCCCACTTGTTAAAGTACCTAAAAGCACTTCGAATATGATAGCCTAACAATTTAGCATTTTTATATGATCCCTTTTCAAATCCATGAAAAATACACCTATATGGATAATAAATTGTATTGTAATGTGAATGTATCCTTCTAGTCATATCAATATCTTCCGTATACATAAAATAGCGTTCATCAAACAAGCCTACTTTTCTTACAGTTTCTGTTCTGAGTAACATGAAACAACCTGAAAGCTGGGGAACGTTCATTAATTTATTGTAGCCTGATTCACGCAAAACGTAAAGCTCATCCATCTTCACAAAGATCTTAATAAAACTTAAAAATCTTCGGGCTATTAAATCTAATGGTGTGGGAAGTAATTTCCCTGTGTATTGTATTTCTCCGTTTGGATATAAGACTTTAGGCATCACTTGACCCACTCCTTTTTCTAAATTCAGGAACTCGACTAATTCCTCAATCAATCCGAGTTCAAAATATACATCAGGGTTAAGTATAAGGTGATATTTCGAAATTTTTAATATTCTCTTGAGTACAATGTTATGCGCCTTACCAAACCCTAAATTCCGATCATTAAAAATATATTCAACACGACTATCTTTTACAATTTCCCCTAATTCATCAGTAGGCGAATTATCTACTAAGTAAAGCTTCGTTTTTAGGTTTACGCTCAAAAAGCATTCAATTGCCTTTACCAATTCCATTTTGCCATTTTTGAAAAGCACAATAGATGCTGTTACATCAAACATTACTTTGGATCATTGTATGTATTCCCAAAAATAAAAATTGAGTTGAAGAGGGCAAAGAAAACTATTCCTTTATGAGTCTCTAATAGAGATTCACCTAAGCATGTTGTAATAAAAATAACTAAAAAGAGTAAATGCAACCAAGATCCAGACTTAAAAGCTGCTCTGAATGAATAACATAATTGTGAAAGAAATAACATCAACAGTACAATTCCTCCAATCAGTAAGTATTCCAAATATTGGTTGTGTGAATTGAAATCTGTACCGAACGGACCGTAAAACGAATAATTTGCGTAGCATTGTTCCCTTCGAAGGAACTGTGTTCCAGCGCCATAGCCAATAATTGGTGATTTGGAAAACGATTCAAGTGAACAATCCCAAATTACATACCTAATATTAATTGCATTCCAACCTGAAACATCTTTAGGCGGAGTGAATGAAATTACATCGTTTATATATCTCTCCTTTAAAACTGGATTTAAACAAATAGTCGAAATCAGAAGCACTAAAAACGCCACAACAAACCAAATCGCAAAATATTTTTTTTGATTTAGAAAAAAAAAGATCATTAAAGTAACAACGAAAGAAAACAATCCAATCCTACTTCCAAGAAGCAATTGAAATATTACCAAAAAAATAACAATCAAAACTCGGACCCATGGTCTAAGAAAATCATCGAGCACAAATATAAAAATGCTAAATGAAACATACATTGCCAGATAAATCGGATTTATTTGAAATGGCTTTGTCAAATTATCGTTAGTCAAGGCATTCCATTTGGTAACGACTCCATTGAAGTAATCCCCAATTATCACTTGATTGTCAGCGCTTACAGTGAAAAATATATAAAGTCCAAAGCTTAAACAAATGATACAAATCAAAAGAATGGTAAGTGAAAAAATTCTAGGAAAGAAAAAATGATTTTTGTTGACAGCTTTTGATCCCAAGAAAAGCGGGAAAACCAATAAAGGAATATACTTCTCTATAGCTTTCAATCCCTCAGCAAGAAATGTTGAGTAACTAAGGGATACAAAAATAAACAGAAATGGAAGCGTTAAAACCAATATTGATCTGAAGTTTTTAATGAGGGAAAATTTTATATCACTCCATGGGTTAGAGAGTACCAAATTCAAAAATGAAATAATAATAAGAAAATTCGTAAGCTTAATTGAAATTGGCAATAGTATGAAAATTAAAGCCAGTAAAATATCGGATCTCTTCTGTTTCAACGTAAGTACTTTCATTTACCAAAAACTAAGAGCAGAATTAATTAAGAACCATTCTTATAATCAATTAATATATTACAATCTATGGGAATTCAATAGATTTTTTGATAATGTTAATGGGGTCACCTTGAAACTTCCCTTCCCTAGAGTATCGCGTTTTTAAAAATAAAGACAAACATTCCTCCTTTTTTACGAGGCCAAAAGTATTTTGAATAGTTCTTGCCAATCATGTGCAAATGGATATTCTATAATTTTAGATTCATGGTTATAAGTAAAGGGCTTTTCCAAAATAAGAGATCCCATTTTATTCGCTAAGTCAATTTTTGACATCGGATTAAAAAAACAAGATTTAGTGTAATCCCCTAAGGTTTCATGAGCGTAAGGAAGATCCGCCAATAAAATGTATTTTCCGGTGGCTTTAAACTCAGATATAGGCATTCCCCAAGTTTCAAGTTTTGATGGGAATATCAAGCAGTCGGCCTGATAGTAAAGATCAAAAACTTTATCTCGAGATTGCTTTCCAATGAAATGCAAATTCGGAAGGTCCCGAAATTTTTTTCTTAGCCATTGAGAATACCTGTTTTCTGTTCCATCAATCGTAATGACCACCTTATAATTTTCAATTCCTCTCTTATTGAGAACAATAACTGCCTCTCCAATTAATTCAACATTCTTGAAAACACGAGAAAGAGTAGGGTATACAAAAACTTTAACTTTACCATTTCTTTTGTTTTCTTTCTCTGGAGTAATATTTATACTTGGGTGAGCAACTATAATTTTTTGTTTACTTACGCTATATAACTTACAAAAGCTATCCCGCAACCATTCTTGTTGAACGATTACGTAATTGTTTCTATGAATATTTGTCCTGTAAATAAACTTGTAAAAATATGAAAACAGGCCAAGTGAAGGTTCAAAGAAAAACTCACGTAAAGACGGGTTGTAAAAAGGAGCTGGGTTGTGACAATAAACTGCTTGTGGTATACCTGCTAAACTCGGAGTAATATCATGCATTGAAATCCAAAAATGAATTTTGTTTTCTCTAGCAAATTTCTTGAAAACAAAATATTCATAATAAAGTCGCTTGAAATAACTTCTTCTGGATGAGGGGTATTCAAATAAAGTGATATTTTTTAAATTTAAGTCAATATAAAATTTGACTTCACTAACTAACGCAATGATATCATGACTATGTCCATAGCAGCTGTTTTCAAGATAGGAAAGACAATCCCGCATTAAGGATAAAGGGCCTCCTTCAAAAAAATTAATCCCAGATAAAACTAAGCGGCTCTTGGCCTTTACGTGCGCTCCCATATACCTTCTCGATCATTATATTTCTTAATAACTCTAGCGGGTGAACCGACAGCTATTGAATTTGAGGGGATATCCTTAGTTACAACTGACAATGCTCCTATAACTGATCCACGCCCTATAGTAACCCCGGGCATTATCACCACATATTCGCCTAACCAAACATTATCCTCAATAATGACAGGCTTGGAGATAATTCTTCTTTTTCCTGGTATTTCGTCTGGTGTAGATTGGTTCTCACCATTATATGATCCATGATTATGATCCGTAATAAAAACCTTGCTCGCAATAAGAACATCATTTCCAATTTCCACCTTTTGCACTGCTGCAATATGAACATAGTCATTTATTTCAACTCGATCCCCAATGGTTAAAATTTTAGATGTAACGAACGTAGAGTCCGAAAATGCATCTAACCTTAAATTAACACCAGTCGTTAAACCCTTACCTAAATGGATAAATCTTCTTCCTCTTATGTAGACAGGGGTTCTAATCAATCTCGCCTGAGGATAAAATAATCTGGTAAATACTGTGTCTCTCATTAATCTAAGAATACCTAAGAAGCCATACGTATTTAAACTATTCATCAAGCTTAATAATTTATGTAGGTCATACTGATTAAAGAAAATTGTTCCCTGTTCAGAGCAAGGTAATTAAATAGTTACTTTCTTCTTATCCAGAATGAGCCAGGCTCCCTGGTTTTTTGCAGCTCAAAAATAGGACATTTGCGCCCTAAATTCTCCCGGTTGTTATGCGCCAGAAAGTTCAATGCACCGATAACTTCGTAACTATTATTTAATGACAAAAATGCTTCAAGCAAATATTGTTCATTCCAAAGTTTATGTTCTTTGTATATCCAATTATCTAAATAATCTCTAGGCGTAAATATGTCATGGATATGCACAAGTACTCCGGAATTTAATGTGGGAAGTATTTCTAAATATTCAAATAATACGTCACCTTGCGGTCGTATAACATGAGAAGAGTCAATAAAAAGGATGTCATTAGAAGCCAAAGATTGGAATAGACTCCTGTCCACATCTTCTACTTTTTTCCTTATTATGGTAGCCGATGTTCCTTCTAGCCAGGGTTGCTCAAAAGGTTCGATACAAATATGTTCAACATAATATTGAAAATCATCCTCCTTATTTTTGTCTATTGCTTTAATCGCCATAAGAGTAGAGTGTCCAGATCCAATTTCAACAATCCTCTTTGGTTTAAAAAATCTAATAATGTTGTATAAAAACTCAGCGTCACCGGATTGAAATGAGCCATTGTTATAATAAAAGGCTGCTACCAACCTATTCGAATAGATCGGGATTTTTAATAGTTCCTCATTATAATTGAAACTTCCTAACAGTTGCAATTGATATTCCTTATTTAGGTCTAGACCTGGTAAAATTCTATCCTTTCTCAAAGAGAATTTTAAATGCCGTTTGGGATTAATTAAAGGCTGATAATACTGATCACGTATCGGTAAGACTCCAAAGGTCATGAATATCCTTTCGCTAAGTACAGAATTATGCCAACCTGCAGAAGAAATCAATCTCGACCAAATAGCAGCTAATATTGTAATTGGAAAGAATAATACATCACTAATCTTGAAGAGCCCAATTAGAATTTTTTTCATATTTTCATTGTGCATCTACACTCTTAATAAGGTAGTCTTTCTTAATTCTAGCTTGCCTATATGCAAAAATGTAACTAAAAACAAAAAAATATAATTCAGGGGGGAAGTAGTGACCATCTCTAAGCAATTTACAAAAAATGTATACCAAAACGGCTCTGGAAATCCATATGGCTGGTTCACCTTCCTTATAATTAGTGCAGTACTTGACGAGGACATAGGACAGAACAATCAAGCCTAAAATACCTAACTCAGAAATAATTCTTAGTAATAGAGACGCTGCATCTTTTTCATTAATGTGCACTAAATAAATGGACTTGTTAACCCCACTTATTGAATAGACAAATTTCTCATGGGATAACTCATGGGATCCTAATCCGGATCCGAAGATCGGGTTTTGGCTAAATCCATCTAACGCAACAAAATAATTCGAAACCAATACAAAACTACTCACATTAATATCTTCCAAGCTTTTGTTCTTAATGGCGTTGTATGTATCCTTTATTCTTTTATTGAGGGGGACATAATTTAAATAAGTGATATAAAATAAACAGAGAACTACCGAAGTCCAATATAGTAAATTAACCAAGCGTAGCTCTGATAATAGCAAGATTGCCACCCCTAAACCCAGCAGTCCAAGACTTGAACCACTTAAAAGAATTGCTACCAGCAAAACTTTCCAAACATATTTAGGAAAATGTTTATTTTTTTTTGAATAATAAAAAGCAGGCAGCATTACGGTGGCAAAATGGGCTGGCTCAAGCATAATGCTTTTTATTGGAGTGAATTGCCCAAAAAGAAGATTGAAAACAAATATTACCATCCCAAGCAAAGCAACATAAAAGCTCATATAAGTATAATCTTTGAAGAGCTCCAAAACTTTGTCTTTGAAGTAAGTGAAAAAATTGAAATAGAAGAATGACACAACCACTATCCCAATAAACTGAGCTAGAAAGAATCGATTAGAATTTGTTTCTAATGAGATAGAGACAATTCCATTAACAAGGAGGAAAACATAAAAATAGACAATGTTCTTAGTAAGATAGAGTCCATTAAGAATTGTAAGAAGAAAAAGATTAGTAATAATAAAAAAATAAAATATTTTAATATCTATAAAAGAGTGAAAGACCAAAGCCTCTGTGTAAATAGATAGTAATGTGCTATAATAAAGGTATTTCCTCACTATCAGTTGGTGATATAAAATTTGAATTTGGCAACCCAGTCTTCTATTTTAGCAGATAATAAACTTTTTTTTCCTGTTTCCGTCTTTGCTCGAAATGTTTCCTTAAAGACGCTTTTTGAAAGATTACTTATGCCCCCCAATTCCATTTCAACGGTTATTTCGGGAAAAAAACCAGCTGAAAGATTTTTACCGGGCCTAAGTAGAAATTCATAGTCTCCAGTTATTTTGTAGCTTTCATCGAATAAACCATATTGCTCAAACAAACTTTTGTGATGCATTGACCCGACATGCGCCACAGTCATATATCTCAGGAATTTAGGCCAAATCCAAGGCTGTCCGATAACTCTGACAATGTTTCCATTTTTCTGCAGATTTACTTTTGACGATATATACATACACCCCCCATTTAATAAGATATACCTTTGGTACTTGAGTAATGTATCCGGGTAAAGAGAATCACCACTACCAATAAAACATATCCATTCTCCACTTGCAACCTTTACTCCCTTATTCCATGCATTGTAAATTCCATTGTCAGGTTCAGAAATTAATATCGAAATTCGGTTTTGATACTTCCTTAGTATATCCAATGTCCCATCAGTAGATCCACCATCGACAATTATGTATTCAAATTCTGTGCAATTCTGAGTAATGATACTGATTATGGTTCGCTCAATCGTATTTTTGCAATTATAAACTGCGGTTATGACGCTGATAAGGGGTAAATTTTTCTCAGAACGCATTCATTAATAGTTAACTTCTTACAAAGATGCCATCTGCTTGAAGCATTTGACCTGTTTGCGCATTTCGAAAACCTGGTATAATGGTGAAAATCTCAAACCCCTCCTTTTTTAGAAAATCAGTAACTTCTTGAAAAAGGGGAGACCCCTTATACAATTGAACAAAAGAAAGTTCAATCTGGATTACTTTAATCCATGGTAAACTCTTTTTGGCACCCCTTAACGCATTCAATTCAAATCCCTGTATATCAAGTTTTAGAAGCGTATCTTCATGAATTATGTTCACATTAGCAAAAAAAGAGTCCAATGAAGTCATTCTGATTCTCTCCTGATGAGTAAATCTAGACTTAGATTCAGCTGCAATTGAGGTCTGATTAATCTCTAGTATAGAACTACTCACAAAATTCTCAGAAACATTGATGGATATCTCGTCTTCCTTTTCTCCTATTCCTAAATTAAATGTTGACCACCCATTGTGCCGTTCTGCCGCTTTGCTAAGCTTGTGAAATATTATCGCTATTGGTTCAAACGAAAATATTTTCCCCTTAAAGCCATTAGAAATAAGGCCTAAGGCATACTGACCTTCATTGGCTCCCACATCAATTACAGTCGTTATTTTGAAATGCTTTAAAATGGTCTGAAGAAGCAAGTCTTCCGAACTGTAGATATTATATCCGGACAACTCTACACCGAAAAAGTGCGCAAACAGTTTAAAAGATTTTTTAAAAAAAACAACGAGATTGCTAATTTTTACCATATGCTATGAAAATGAAGGAATCAAAATATCAAATGCTAACCACAATACTAAGTAAAATTCGCAGTTCAACTTCTCCTGTAAATTAAAATCTGATACTTGCCATCCTACTTATTATCTAAATTAGTTTACATCCTAGAACCGAGGTTTAGGCTAATTTCTAATAGGATGAAACGAAAGAGGTCAACAGAAGAGCCAACCCTAAGCCATAACTTGTTCATCTGGAATGGTCAAAGTGTTTACATAAACCTGCAATGTTCTTTTGTATTAAGATTATTCGAGAGTTTATCCATCGAGCTAAATCAATGACGGCAGTAGGACAAACAATTTTAGTCATGGACTTCTACTAATTTGATTCTGCCTAAAACTGATTAATAGTTTGCATTGCCGTCCAAAAGTCAATTATATTGCAGGGTTCATAAAACTGAGATTTGGCCAGATGGGCAATAAATACTTTAAAATTGGTGAAATCCAAGAAGGTACTCTTAAATTAAATAGTGAATTGGAATCTGAAAAGCTTTTTTGCTCACCCTTTTCAAAAAAAACCGTGGCAGCTGTATATTTAGTAATTTTAAGGCCATAATTTTATAATAATATGCTGGATTTGAATAACAAATCAATTTTAATAACTGGAGGAACCGGCTCATTTGGTAAAAAATTCACTGAGATATTAATAAAAAATTACCCAAAAGTAAAGAGGATAGTTATTTATTCGAGGGACGAATTAAAACAATTTGAAATGGCGCAAGTGTTCCCCGAAACAAAATATCCGTTTATGCGATATTTTATCGGGGATGTCCGGGATGCTGACCGCCTCAAAAGGGCGTGTGAAGGTGTAAATTATATTGTTCACGCAGCAGCGCTGAAACAAGTCCCAGCTGCCGAATACAACCCGATGGAATGCATTAAAACCAACATATTCGGTGCTGAGAATGTCATAAATGCAGCCCTTGATTCCGGTGTGAGCAAGGTAATTGCATTGTCTACTGATAAGGCAGCAGCACCGATCAATTTATACGGAGCTACTAAATTGTGTTCTGACAAGTTATTTGTTGCTGCTAACAACATTAAAGGAAATCGTGATATTCTTTTTAGCGTTGTACGGTATGGCAATGTTATTGGATCCAGGGGTTCTGTGGTTCCCTTTTTCCTTAGCAAACAAAAGGACGGGACGCTCCCTATTACCCATCAAGAAATGACACGGTTCAACATTTCTCTAGAAGAAGGAGTCGCTCTTGTTATGTATGCCCTTGAACATTCGTGGGGAGGCGAAATCTTTGTTCCCAAAATCCCTTCCTATAGAATTACAGAGTTGACTAAAGCGATTTGCCCTAAACATAAAACTGAGATTGTTGGCATTCGACCCGGAGAAAAGCTTCATGAAGAAATGATAACAGAAACGGATTCACTAAATTCGATTGAATTAGATAAATACTATGTTATTTGTTCGTCCACTCCGATTTGGGACATTGATCAATACATTAAAGAATTTAAAGGCAAGAGGGTACCGATGGGCTTTAAGTACAATTCAGGAACAAACACCGAGTGGTTATCTGCAGAACAGATTAGAGAACAAATCAAGCTACATGTTGATCCAGACTTCAAAGTTCTTGACTAAACTATGAATTGATGTTTGAAAAAAAAATCAAACTTATTCCGTATGGTAAGCAATGCATTAATGATGCAGATATTGAAGCAGTTGTACACGCTCTTCGAGATGAGTATCTCACCCAAGGACCCAAAATTGAAGAATTCGAAAAGGCCTTTGCCTCTTATGTTGGTGTTTCATATGCTTTAGCTGTTTCAAATGGAACAACTGCCTTACATTTATGTGCTCTTGCACTAAAAGTGAATGAAACCACAAGGGTCATTACAACACCTATCACTTTTGTAGCTTCCGCAAACTGCATTCTCTATTGCGGTGGAACTGTCGATCTTTGCGATGTTAATCCTAGTTCTTTTTTATTAGACTTAGACAAACTGGAAAAAAAATTAGCATCAAATCCCAAAGGATTTTATTCTGGTATTGTTGCTGTTGATTTTGCAGGTTACCCTGTTGATTTAGAGCGATTGCGAAAAATAGCAGATGCCAATAGTCTTTGGATTATTGAAGACGCTTGTCACTCTCCTGGGGGATTTTTCTTAAATTCCTCTAATAAAATTGAGAAATGTGGAAATGGCAAACATGCTGATCTTGCTGTGTTTTCATTTCACCCTGTAAAACATATCACTACAGGAGAAGGGGGCATGATCACCACTAATAGTCTTGAACTATATAATAAGTTAAAACTGCTTAGAACGCATGGCATAACAAGAGAAAAAAATAGACTTAAGGAAGATCATGGAGGGTGGTATTATGAGATGCAAGAATTAGGTTATAACTACCGACTTACAGACTTTCAATCGGCACTAGGTATTTCTCAACTAAAACATGCAACGGACAGATTAAACGTTCGAAAAGAAATCGCAAAAAAGTATTGGAGTTTTTTTAAAGATAAAGATTACATTATCACCCAGTCTGGATATGTTGTTGGACATGCTTACCATTTGTATATCATTCTTACAAAAGGGAGACTCGAGCTATATAACTACTTAAAAAACAAAAGTATTTATTGTCAGGTTCATTATATCCCTATTCATCTCATGCCATACTATCAGACTCTTGGTTGGAAAACGGGTGATTTCCCGAATGCTGAATATTACTATGAACATTGCCTTAGCTTGCCAATGTTCCCAACCCTTTCTGATGATGAACAACAATTTGTTATGGCTACCATAAACGAGCACTTCAGTCATGACTAATAAGATTGCTCTCGGAACAGCTCAATTCGGTCTTGATTATGGAGTCAGTAATAAAAAGGGCAAGATACATTCTAAAGAAATTCAACAAATCCTACAAATTTGCGTTGACAGTGAAATTGACACCTTAGATACCGCTAGTGCTTATGGAGACGCTGAGGCAGCACTTGGAGCATCTGCGAAAATGTCTAAGTTCAAAGTAATAACCAAAACCTCACCAGCGGCAAAACATGGAATTGAAATAGAGCATCAATTTTACGAATCATTATTTAATCTGGGAAGGGAAAGTGTTCAAGGGTTGTTGATACATGACTTCGATATTTATAAGAAAAATCCACAAGTATTAGAAACGCTTTGCACTCTTAAAGAAAAAAAGAAAGTGTCAAAAATTGGATTTTCAGTTTATTTTCCAGAACAGGCAGAATACTTATTAGCAACAAAAGTTCAGTTTGATATTATTCAATTACCTTATAACATATTGGACGACAGGTTCGGTTATTTAATGGAAGAATTCACTCGTAAAAACATTGCAATCCATACCCGATCTACCTTTTTGCAAGGTTTGTTCTTTTTGCCAAGAGAAAAACAAAAAAAATATTTTCCGGGAATAACAGACCAAATGAGTCAATTGGGAAAGATTGTCAAAGAAAGCGGCATCCCACTTAATGCCATGCTGCTAAACTATTCCCTTATGAATCCAAATATCACTAAGGTAATTATCGGAGTTGAGAGCCTTGACAATCTGATTGATAACATACAATCCGTTTCATTTCTAGAAAAAGTGACAAGCCAAATTAAGGTATTGAAAGAACTTAGTATAGCAGACGAAAATGTTCTTTTACCATTTAGATGGAAACTTGGATAAGAATTACAATGGCATATGTTTTCATTAAAAAATAAAGTAGTCCTAATAACGGGTGGCTATGGCTACCTCGGAAGAGGTATTTCTGAAGCCCTATCAGATAATGGAGCAAAAGTCTATGTTTTAGGAAAGGACGAAGGTAAGTTCAATGAGGCATTTGAATCCTCAAACTCTATATATTTTAGGAGGATTGATGTGTCCACAACTAGCAGTATCAAATCGTGCTTTAAAGAAATTTCAGATGAAACTGGCAGGGTTGACGTATTAATCAATAATGCTTTCTATATCAGCGGTCAGGACCCAGAAAATATGACTGATGAGGAGTGGTTTATGGGCATTGATGGAACCCTTAGTAGTACGTTTAGATGCATAAGAGAAATAATACCATATTTTAAAAAACAATCATCCGGAAAGATCATAAATGTATCATCGATATACGGAATTGCCTCGCCTGATTTTACAATCTATGAGCAATTTCCACAGTTTCTAAACCCACCACACTACGGAGCTGCTAAGGCAGGGATCATACAGCTGACAAAATATTATGCCGCTTACCTTTCCAGATATAAAATCAATGTAAATTGTGTAAGCCCCGGACCTTTTCCATCAGAGAAAGTAAGTGAGTATAAATCATTCGTTAAACAATTGAGTAAAAGCGTTCCTCTACAGAGAGTAGGACAACCAGATGACCTGAAAGGAATTTTTGTTCTATTAAGCTCTGATTCCTCTGATTTTATTACAGGTCAGAACGTTGTTGTCGATGGAGGATGGACCATATGGTAAACAACCGACAGATAGGTGCAATAATTCAGGCAAGAATGAAATCCACCAGATTGCCTGGAAAAGTTTTAATGCCACTTTCGCCAGATGACTCCAAACCTCTGTTGGCATATATAATGGATACCCTCAATAGCTGTGAAGGTGTCGATCATACTGTGATCGCAACTACTACTGCAATCGAAAATGATATCTTACAAAAGGTGGCTGAAGAGAATGAATGGAAAATATTCAGAGGGAGTGAAAACGATGTGTTAAGTAGATTTGTTAACGTGATCCATATTTTCAAGTTAGATGCAATTATCAGGCTAACTGCTGATAATCCTTTTCTAGATCGAGGAAGCCTTGAAAAGCTCATTCAGCTACATATTAATCATGGCAACGACTATACATATTCCTCGGGTTTGCCTTTAGGAATGAATATCGAAATTGTTGATGCCTCTACGTTAGTCAGAATTGCCAGCGATAAAAGAATAACGGATCAAGACAGAGAGCATGTTACCTATTTTATCTCACGTCATGACGAGTTCAAAAAAGAAATAATTCATCTTCCTACTCCTCCTCACCTGCAAAACCTACGCCTTACAGTTGATTATCCCTCCGACTGGGCACTCGCTGCTTTATTAGCCAGCACCATCAATCCACAAAAGAACTTGATCGCAGCATTAAATGAAAAAATCAAAAAACATCCATGGCTAAAAGATATTAACAACAATAATTTTCAGAAGGAATATCTTTCTGAAACCGATGAATTAAGAATAGCTATACATCAACTAGAATTAATGGAACTTCATTATGCAGCTGCACTTTTGAAGGGATATATCAAATAAATAAGTCATTTTGAAGAGGAGAATATTTCTTAGGGCCGATGGAAATTCTGAAATAGGACTTGGCCATATTGTGCGATTGATCGCTTTAGCGGAGATTGTCGGCAAGGAAAAGTTTACATTTATCTTTTGCTCGAATGATGTCACAGCGTCAATTAAAGAAGGAATAGTAAAATTCGGAACTTATATTAACATCTATCAGGATGAGGAAGTTTTATTCTCCAACTTAAACTCTGATGATATTGTCGTAATTGACGGTTATTCCTTTGATGAGCTTTACCAAAAAAAAATCAAGTCTATTGGCTGCACTCTAGTCAATATTGACGATTTACATAATAAATTTTACTGGGCGGATATTGTGATCAATCATGCTGGTGGCGCAAAACGAGAAATGTATAGAGGAGCACCCTATACGAAATTTTATCTTGGATTCTCATATTGCTTGCTGCGTGAGGAATTTAGATTAGCCGCCTCTCGGCAACGAGAAATAAAAACGCTTTCCAGAGCCTTCATTTCCTTTGGTGGATCGCACTCCTCTTCGATTTACGCAGAGAAAATGACGAAATACCTTCTTGAATACAAGTTCTTTGAAGAAATTCGTGTCCTTCTAGCCCAAGGAGATGATCCTCAGACTTTCATGGAAAGCGTCTTAAACAATAGTCGAGTTAAAATCCTACAAAATCTCCATGCCGGGCAAGTTTCTGAATTAATCTCAGGCAGTGACCTGGCTGTAGTACCCTCAAGTACATTAAGTTTTGAAGCATATGCAATTGGTGTTTTTATGATTACGGGACTTACAGCAGAAAATCAACGAGATATATTCAATGGCTATGAGGGCTGTGATTTTGTTTTTAAAGTTAATAGCTTTGATACCTTAAATGAAAGCAAACTTTCTGAGGCCATTACATACTTTAAAAATTTGTCGAAACCATATCTTATTGATAGGCAAATAAATAGCGATGGAATTAAAAGAATATTTAACGAGTTATTGAGAGACTGAATCAGAATCATTCGATTGAAGCAAAAAACTCATAATGATCAAGATAGGCAATATAGAAATTAGAAAAAACGGCCCACCGTTCATAATCGCGGAAGTTGGCATTAATCACAACGGCTGCCTTGAAAAAGCTTTTGAGATGATTAAAGTCGCAAAGGATTCAGGTGTAGATGCTGTAAAGTTTCAGACTTTTAAGGCAGTTGAATTTGTTGGCGATGCAACTCAAATGTTTACCTATAAATCACAAGGGAAAACTGTTACAGAATCGATGCTGGAAATGTTTAAACGTTATGAATTTGAGGAAGAAGATTGGATTCGGATAAAACAAAAATGTGATGAAGAAAAAATTATGTTTTTTTCAACGCCCCAAAATAAATCGGATTTGGCCCTCCTACAAAGAATTGGTGTATCAGCTATAAAGGTAGGATCAGATGACTTTACAAATCTTCCTCTTTTGGAAGAGTATTCGAAGACCCAACTTCCGATTATTCTTTCCTGTGGAATGGCAGATTTGTCAGAGGTATACCAAGCGCTTGAAATGGTTGGGAAATTTAATGGGTACCCAGTTGCTTTACTCTTGTGCACTTCAGAATACCCGACACCACCCAATAATGTCAATTTGCTGAAATTAAAAACACTGAGAGGCGCATTTGAAGACTTAATTTTGGGATTTTCAGATCATACTCAAGGAGCACTTGCTTCTTCACTAGCAGTGGCTATGGGTGCTGTAATATTTGAAAAACATTTTACTCTGGATAACTACCTTCCCGGTCCGGATCATTGGTTTTCTGAGAATCCCTCTTCACTAAAAACTTGGGCTGAGGCCATTCGTTCCTCTCATACGATGATGGGGAATGCAATAATCAAACCCACTGCTGCTGAAGCAAACATGAGGGTGCTGGCCAGAAGGAGTGTTGTCGCATTAAAAAATATTACTATCGGGGAGATACTGAATGAAACAAATATAGGCTTGAGAAGACCAGGAAATGGAATTCAACCCAAAATGTTTGGAGAAGTCCTCAGGAAAAAATCAAGAGTTGATATTAAAGAGGGAAGTTTGATTAAATGGACTGAAATTGAATAGGATGGAAATACCCGAATTCAAAAAGCTTCTTGAGGAGACTATTCACTTTAAACCTAACCAATTTCATCCATTGGTATGGGTAGTTGGAGAGCCTGAAATTGGCAACAATGTCTATGTTGGCGGAATGTCTGAAATCAATGCCAACGGAGCTCGCGTGGTAATTGGCGACAATTGCGATATTGCTTCCTTTGTAACCATTAATTGTGCTGATTCTCATAAGAAATGTATTGGCCTATCTAATGAAATTCAACGAAAAGATATTCTAATTCAAAATAATGTTTTTATTGGTTCTCATTCTGTAATTAAAGGTGGGGTTCAAATCGGCCACCACTCAGTTATTGCTGCAGGAACCATTATGAATAAAGACTCCGTGATACCTCCTTATTCTCTGGTTATCGGAAACCCCATGCAAATAAAGCCTGGTTATTATTTGAAGAAAACCCATGATCCTTCATAACAAGCCCACGATAGGAATAGAAGAGATAGAAGCTTCATCGCAGGTCTTATCTTCCGGCTGGTTAGCACAGGGAGAACAGGTATTATCATTTGAAAATGAATTTTGCGATTTCCTTGGTATCCCAAAAGGATGCGCAGTAGCAGTTTCAAGCGGCACATCAGCATTATATCTTTCATTATGGGGGCTTAAAGCCAAGAAAAAAAGTGTTGCGTTTCCCTCCTATGTGTGTGCTGCATTACGGAATGCCGTTGGTATGATTAACGGAAAGGAAATATTAGTAGATAATGCTCCTGAGTCGCCCAATATAGATATCCAATCCCTTAATTCTCATTCACCTGATATTGCTATAATCCCTCACATGTATGGCCTTCCGGTCGATATTACTAAAATCAAAGCAGAATTTATTATAGAAGATTGTTGTCAGTCTTTAGGGGCAAAAGTCAAAAATAATTATGTAGGACTCGCAGGAAAAATTGGCATCTATTCTTTTTATGCAACCAAGCTAATAACCTCCGGGGGACAAGGTGGAATGATTGTTTGTGAAGATTTAGAGATTTTAAATAACATTAGAAATTACAGGGAATTTGATCAACGCAAGGATAGGGAATTGCGATTCAACTTTCAAATTACCGACCTCCAGGCCGCCATTGGCCGGACTCAACTGAGAAAACTTCCTGCTTTTCTTAAAAGAAGAAGTGAGATATATGCTCAGTATAGAAATGCTGGACTTGACTTACTGGACTCAGATCTACCGACAGCGTCTCCCATTAGATATCGCAGTATATTAAAAACTAGCAAGCCTAACCAATTAAAAGAAAAGCTTAATGAACAAGGGATCAACACCATAGTTCCAATCGAAGATTGGGAGCTACTTGGATCACCGTCTTTGTTTCCAATCGCTTACAAAATGACACAAAACACACTTTCACTTCCAACCTATCCTAGTCTCTCAGATCAAGATTTGAATTTAATCATTAAAAGTATTTTGCGTATATATGATTCTTACCGCTCATCAACCCGTTTACCTCCCTTGGTTGGGATTATTCCATAAAATTGCATTAGCAGATGAGTTTGTATTCTTTGATCAAGTACAATATGTCCCCAAAGATTACATAAATAGGAATGAGATAAAGACCAATACTGGCTCTACGTTGCTAACGGTTCCAGTGTTTACCAAAGGATATCTAAATAAGACTATTGCACAGATAGAAATCGACAATAGTACAAGATGGTCTGAAAAACACTGGAGGAGCATATATTTGAATTACAAAAAAACACCATATTTCTCAAAGTATGCAGATTTTATGGAGGATATCTACAAAAAGCAGTGGATGTATTTGGCTGATTTAAACTTTAGCATACTTCTAGGACTTCTTGATATACTTGAAATAAAAGTAAAAATACATAAAGCGGGAGACTATCAATTTAACGGTACCAAATCCAATTTGGTGCTTGATATGTGCCTTCAATTGAAGGCAACAAAATATATTTTCGGGCTACAGGGCAAAAATTATGCGGAAACGCAAGAGTTCATACATAATGGGATAATTCCCTACTTTCAAGAATACAAACACCCCACCTATTCTCAACTGCATGGGGATTTTAAACCCAACATGAGTGTGATAGATCTACTCTTTAATGAAGGCCCTAGAAGTATGGAGATTATTCACAGCAACAATATTGTATCTTTATAAATATATTTTCATCAAAGCCAATCATTATGTTCGAAAAATCAAAGTGTCCATTGGACAAAAAATTACATAACTTTCCAAAGTATGTAAGAAGACAATCGCTTGCTCGTTTCTTAGTTCAATACGAACTATTTAAAAAGCAATTGCAAATAAAGGGAAGTATAATTGAGTGTGGAGTTCATAATGGCGGTGGGGTCATGGCTTGGGCAAAAATATCAAGTATGTTAGAACCCTATAACTATCATCGCCATATATATGGCTTTGACACGTTTTCCGGGTTTCCCAGTACTAATGAAAAAGATGGCCATGCTAATCCTTTATCCAAAGTTGGAAGTTTCTCAGAAAATGATTATGATCCCTATGAGGAAATGAAAATGGTCATTGAAAGTTATGATGAGAACAGGTTCATTAATCACATCCAGAAAGTATTTCTTATCAAAGGAGATGCTAACATCACAATCCCCAAATTCGTAAGCGAAACGAATCACTTGCTAGTTTCTCTTTTATATCTTGATTTTGATATATATGAACCAACGGTAACCGCATTGAAACACTTCTTACCTAGAATGCCAAAAGGAGCAATCATTGCATTTGATGAAGTGAATAATTCTGACTGGCCTGGTGAAACCATAGCATTATTGGAGAACTTCCAAATAAACAATTACAAATTGGCATGTTTTGATTTTGAACCCAACATATCCTATATACAGTTGTAATAATTCCAGTTATGAATTTTTCGGAAGAGTGGGACAAAATTTATGCAGAAGGGCAACAGGTTAGTGTATGGCCTTGGTCCGATCTTGTTACCTATGTCATGAGGCACAGCAAGTCAATGGAATTCCCATTCGATGTTTTGGAATTAGGATGTGGTGCAGGAGCAAATATTCCGTTTTTCAAGACGTTAGGTATGGGGTACTTTGCTTTAGAAGGAAGTCAAACTATAGTAAATCAACTGCATCGAAGATATCCTGAGTACAAGGATACAATCCTTATGGCAGATTTCACAGATAATATCCCTTTTGAAAAAAAGTTCGACCTAGTAGTTGACCGTGCATCATTGACTCACAATACTACGGATGCAATTAAGCGATGCCTCAATATGATCAAAAGTCATCTAAACATTGGTGGGGCATTCATTGGCATTGACTGGTTCTCTAAACAACATTCTGAGTTTGAATATGGTGTTTTTGAAAATGATGGAAACACTAAAAGTAAATTTCCAAACGGTCAATTTAAGGATGTAGGTAGGACTCATTTCTCAGACAAAGATCATATCATTGAATTATTTGAGGGGTTTGAAATCACCAAATTAGAACATAAAATAATTACACAGGAAATTCCATTCGGGAATTATAAATTCGCTTCCTTAAATTTTGTTGCAATAAATAAAGTATAGTATGTTTCAACAACTCAAGAGTAAGCGAATTATGCTTGTCGTGGCCCATCCTGATGATGAATTACTTGGGCCAGGTGGGACGATGCATCGTTTAGCTGCTGAGCACCAATGTACAATAAGAGCTATTATTCTTGGAGAGGGTATAACATCCCGATCAGATAAGCGAGATCGGAAGCATTGGAAAGATACTCTTACCAAGCATAAGGAAAATATTGAAAATGCTCGAAAACTAATTGGTTATGAATCTGTTGGAATCTTCGATTTCCCTGACAACAGGTTTGATTCTGTAGATTTGTTGGATATTGTGAAAACCGTTGAAAATGAGAAGGCTGCATTCGCCCCGGAAATAATCTTCACACATCATGGTGGGGATTTGAATATTGATCATCGATATACTTTTGAGGCTGTAATGACCGCATGCAGGCCACTACCGAATGAAAAGGTTAAAACTATTATTACTTTCGAAACTCCTTCAGGAACAGAATGGCAGGCCTCCAACGATCCTAGACACTTTGCGCCAAATCTTTTCTTTGAAATCGGAGAGGAGGATCTTAGAGCAAAGATTCAGGGTATGCAATGTTACGAATTTGAAAGAAGAGAATTTCCCCACCCGCGATCACCCCAGGCCTTACAAATTCTTGCACAGAGATGGGGAATCGCTATAGGCACCGTTTATGCCGAGGCGTTTATGCTAATTAGAAATGTCTTTTCCTTAAGCATTAAATCATGAGCCAATAATTAAATTTAGACATAAAATATTACCGCAATCTGTTTTCTTTTTTAGGATTCTAAGATTTATACTTCATGCGACCCACTGTCCTTTTTTTTGCCAGGAGTTATCAGGCAGAACTATTTTGTCATTTGACGTCCCCCGTTTACCATTCTATTTACGCTACCCTCACTATAGACGAGAAGAACATCATCCTAGCTAAAGGCGGCCAAGTTGTCGGTTGCTTTGAAGAGGAATTTGATACCCTAGGTACTGAATATGTAAATGAGGATTACTTTATCACGTCACTAGCTTCTGACAGGTACATCAATGGGTTCAATTTAGATACACGTTTGACTATTTTAAAGAAAGAAAAAGGATTTTGGGAAAGTATTCTGGCCAAACATTCTCCGGTTGCAATTGTAAATGAAATTGTAGCAATAGAAATCTCTGAAGTCCTTTATATTGAATGTAAAAAAAGAGGAATTAGATATCTGGCCTGGTTAAACCATCCGATAGATAACTATTTCTATTGGCTAGATACTCCCATGAACAGTTCACTCAGTCCTTCTATTTTTGCAAAATCTCCAAAGACAGAGTCGGTTATATTAGTGAGCAACTATTGTTCAAAGGTAGAACAGAACTATAAACCATTTTATGTTAGAGACCTAAAGTCAAGATTTAACTTAATTGACATATTAAAAGACATAAAATCAACCGGATTAACCTTAAGAACAAGGATAAAATACAATAAAATAAAAAGTTACTCAATTTTCGGGGCTGACTATAAATTTTACTTATGGCGGCTGAATTTAATCTTGGCCACTTTGGGTAGAAAGTATGACGATCTGAGAAAATACAATCAATATGAAATACTTTTTTTTCCGTTGCATTACGAGCCGGAAGCTACCTTATTTTACATGGCGGAATGGTATAGTAGTCAAATAGATACCATCTACAATATTTCAAAATGCATAAAGCTAAATCAAGTTTTAGTAGTCAAGGAACATCCTGTTCAAAGAGGAATGCTTTTAACCGAACCCTTTCAGAAACTCAAAAAAAAAACTTCTAATGTTATTTATTTACCTGGCGAACATAATTCCCAAGATTTAATACTATCCGCTAAAGCAATCATTACCTTAACAAGTACTGTAGGACTTGAAGCTCTTATTTTAGGAAAACCTGTAATTGTTATGGGAAATGTTTTTTTTGATCGTTATCAATACATCACAAAAATTAAGAGTTTTGATGAGTTGCGATCAATTATAAGATCGGATGCTTATATTTATCCAGACAAAAAGACAATAATTGATTTTCTAGCCAATTTGCTTGACCATAGTTTCAAAGGAAATCCGTTTCCTCATTCCAATCTCTATATACCTGAAAATATCAAGTTAATAATTGAAGCAATTGAATCAGAAGTTCTTGCAATGATTAAAGCCTGATAAATGAATAGAAGAGAAGCTATAAAATCTGCAGGCGTGCTAGGTTCATTAATGATATATTCATGTTATCACAAAGATATTCAACCAAAAGTTGTATTCCCAAAAGACTGCCTATGCAGCGCGAATTGTGACTTGAATTTATCTCTTGATAACCAATTTAATAATCATACAACATCCATTCAAATTACCGTTCAGGAAAGAAGTGAGCATCCGTTGATATCCGTTGATCGACCCTGGGAAAAAGCCAGGATTAATTCAACTGTCGTTTTAAGGGTCAAAAATAAATGGCAAATGTGGTACGAAGCATCTGACGAAGCTGGTTTACTAGATAATTTTTCTACATACTTGTGCTATGCGGAATCCACCGATGGGATAACTTGGATCAAGCCTTTTTTGAATAAAGTTACATACGGAAATAACACAAACAATAACATAGTCATTTCTGGACTCGAGATTGGTGGCTTACACGGGATCAATGTTTTTTATGATAGGAGTGCTCTGGAAAATTCTAGGTATAAATTGACTTTTATCCAACCAAACGCGGCCGCTTTTAGTTGGGTTTACGGCATGTCTTCGGCTGATGGAATTAATTTTACGAATCCTGTTTTGTTGCTAAAAGCAAATTCAGATACCCAGAGTGCCTCTTTTTTTGATAAAGGCAAGTACAAATTATTCGTTCGCTTATGGGATGGAGGTTCACCTGGCATTGGGAGGAGAACAATAGGGTATAGTGAAAATACGAATTTTGGTAAAACTTGCTTTCCTATGCCTATTGAGATTTTAGCTTTTGATCGATACATGGATCGAGATCTTTATAACAGCGCAATTTGTAAAATTCGAGATGATTTATACCTCATGTTCCCATCTGTTCTTTATTCTAGTTCAGATACTACCGTTCCCTACTTGGCAACAAGTTCAGATGGATTGAATTTTAATATTAGAGACGAGGAATTTTTGCCTCTAGGTAAGAGCTTCGATTCCAAAGGTATTTACATATGCCCAGGTGCAATTCCAGGAGAGAAGGAAAACGAATATATCATTTTTTACTTAGGAACCTCAGTTCTGCATGGCTCTGACCCATCAATTCAATCAAATCTGGGTGCGGGGGCAATCGGTTGGTTTAAAATTTTGATTTCTTAAAATTATCATTTTGCAAATACTTAAAAAGTATTCTGGACTGATCAATAACAATAGCACAATCTTTATTTTAATTAATGTTGCTATTAGTGGAATTGGTTTGGCCCGATCTTTTGTTTGCCTAAAAAGATTAGACTTTCATGATTTAGGCTTTTTTACAATCTTTCAAAACATCTCCTTCCTCTCTTCTCTATTGCAACTGGGTATTATAAGTGGCGCTTACAGAATCTCCATGTTAGACGAATCAAAAGGAAAAGCCTTAAATGATACATTGTTCACCTTCTTGTTGATCACATTATCCGTAAGCTTATTAGGTGCTACCGTTCTTTCCTTATTCTACTTACATTTCAATAAAATAATTATATTTTCCGGGATACTCCTTGGGGTGTTATCACTTTATTCAAATTGGCTGGTCAGTACTTTTTTGGCTCGTCATAAAATATCCGATCTGAATAATATTAACCTTAGTTCGGCTATTATAGCTATTGTTAGTGTTTCATTAATAAGTATTTTTGGAATATATGGAGCAATAATCTCTGTCGCAGCTCAACCTGTCGCGTTTGTCTGCATTAGCTTACTAAAGTATCCAAACCTTCGGCCTAAAAAACTAACTTTAGATTTCAAAATCATTTCGAAAGCAGTTTCATATGGCTTTATTCCTTTCTTGGCTGGCATCATGTTTTATCTCAATTATCAAATAGAAAGGTGGAGCATTGCATATTATATAGACACAGAGTCACTTGGTAGATTTTTTTTTGCGGGTCTGTACAATACTATTTTTATTCTGGTTCCTAATTCATTGAATACTCTTTTTTTTCCTAAATCTCTCAATCATTATGTGAACAAAGAATATACTGATTTAAAAATCGTCATAAAAAAATTTTTTGTAATAATAATTGCGTATGGCGTATTATGCATGATAGTAACATCCTTTTTTATGAAGCCAGTGATTGCGCTATTCTTTCCGAATCATCTCGATAATATTCAATATGTTTATATTATCTTGCCTGGACTTATAGCAATGTCTCTTACCCTTCCAATAAGCTTGTTGTTTAATTCATCATTAATGCTTAAGCCTATTTTGGTTGGATACCTGATTTCCGTAAGCATGACTGTAATTTTAATTTTCTCATGCTCACATTTTGGCTATTTTTCACTAACAAACGTGGCTTACATCGATTCAATAGGGAGTATAGCTCTTTTGATTTATATGCTATTCGCATATAGTAAGTATCACTCAAAAATTTGGAATTAAAATAATTATAAGTAAATGGAGATTACTAAACAGCAGGAATTTTGGGACGAAGAAAGTAGCATCGATGACTACTTTAGAAACTATTTAGACTGCGTGACAAAAAATTCGTGGACAGCTATGTTTGAAAACGTAGAGCACAAATCGGGGTTTCGCGTTTTTGGAAATGTTTTAGAAATTGGAGGCGGAAGTCAATATTTATCCAGATTCTTGTCCGTTCGAAAGGATATTAATATTGTATGTACTGACATAAGCGACCAACGTATAAAACTTTCCAACCAATATTATAAGACGCTTCCTGCCAATATAAAGACGATGGGAAATATTAACGCTCAGTGTCTTCCGTTTAAGGATGAGCAGTTTGATTTTATTATTGGTGACGCTGTGCTTCATCACATTGAGGATTTGAGGTCTGGGCTTTATGAGATAAATAGATGTCTTAAACCAAATGGTAAAGCTATTTTTATTAGAGAACCAGTACTTGGTATTGATATCCTCTTCAAGAGAAGATTAAAAAAGTTTATTAATAGAAAAAAATATACCCTGGAAAAATTAAAATTCATTATCGACAACAAATTCGAATTCGATAAATTTCTATTTCAGTGGAGTGAAGAATTCTACCGGGCTGGCTTCGATTTTAAATCCTATAAGGGCTGGTATTACAAAAATAATAAAGACGTGTTAAAATCACGTTTTCCAATCTTGTTTACTTCACTTATTAGCTTTCATTTAACAAAATCAGTCGATATAAAGGAACTTAGTGTCCATTGAATTTTAGTGTTGCGATAAAAGAAAGCTAAGAAAATGTTGAGACAGCTAAAATTTAGCTGCTAGGTTTTCAGAACAAACTCAATTTCATAAATCCTCTGTAGTCCATAATTTAGTGACACGTTAGGCTGCCATCCAAGATCTCTTAGCTTGGAGGTATCCATTAATTTCCTAGGCGTGCCATCCGGTTTACTTTGTTCAAAAATGATTTTACCATTAAATCCGACTATTTCCCCAATAAGACGCGCCAAATCCTCTATCGTAATCTCCTCCCCTGTACCTACATTAATAAACTCATCCTTTGAATAGTTGTACATTAAAAACAAACAAGCATAAGCTAAATCATCAACATACAAAAACTCGCGCCTAGGCTTTCCTGATCCCCATACTTCTACCATTGGGCCATTTTTAGTCTTGGCCTCATGAAACTTTCTCATCAATGCTGGAATAACGTGAGAACTTGTTAGATCATAACTATCATTTGGCCCATAAAGGTTTGTTGGCATCGCACTAATAAAATCGCATCCATACTGCTTTCTATAATTCTCGCAAAGTTTGATCCCAGCAATTTTTGCGATCGCATAGGGCTCATTGGTTTCTTCCAAATAACCTGATAATAAATATTCTTCCTTCAAAGGCTGCGGTGCCATCTTTGGATAGATGCAGGAAGAGCCAAGAAATAATAATTTCTTTACTTTGTGAATATAGCTTTGATGAATGACATTGCTTTCAATCATCAGGTTCTCGTACAGAAAATCGGCACGATAGGTATTGTTGGCCATAATACCTCCCACTTTGGCGGCAGCAAGAAATACGTACTCCGGTTTTTCGGCACTGAAAAAACTTTCAACTTGGCTTTGATCTCTTAAGTCAAGGTCATTTGAAGTTCGAAGTACCAAATTAGTATAACCTTCAGCTTGAAGTTTTCTCACAATTGCTGAACCCACCATGCCGCGGTGTCCAGCCACAAATATCTTAGATGATTTTTCCATTACTCGTGATATTGGAAAATTTTATGCCCTCCTTCTTTCAGATAATGATCGCGCTTGAATAGCTCAAGATCACTATTGACCATATCGTCTACCAGTGCATCCAAATCATATTTTAATTCCCATTTCAACTCTTGCCTGGCTTTGGATGGATCACCTATCAGTAACTCAACCTCTGTGGGACGGAAATACTTTGGATCTATTTTTACTACTACATCCCCCACTTTTACTTTCGCCTCTGGGTTAGTGATGCCAGAAACAAACCCTACTTCATCAACTCCTTTGCCCTTAAATTCAATGATGATACCAAGTCTGGCGAAAGCCTTAATGATAAAGATCCGCACGGTGGTGGTTACCCCTGTTGCTATCACAAAGTCATCTGCTTTGTGATGCTGAAGCATCAGCCACATAGCTTGAACATAGTCTTTTGCATGTCCCCAATCCCTTTTCGCATCAATGTTGCCCATGAATACTGTTTTTTGTAAACCTAACGCAATACGGCATGCTGCCCTGGTTATTTTACGGGTAACAAATGTCTCTCCCCGAATGGGTGATTCGTGATTAAACATTATACCATTACTGGCAAATAGATTGTAGGCTTCGCGATAGTTTACGGTTATCCAATAGCCATATAATTTTGCAATAGCGTATGGAGAGCGTGGATAGAAAGGCGTGGTCTCAGTTTGAGGAACTGCCCGGACTAATCCATAAAGCTCGGAAGTTGAAGCTTGATAGAATTTTGTTTTTCCGGAAAGGCCCAAAATACGAATGGCCTCAAGTACTCTCAATGCTCCTATTCCATCCGCATTTGCGGTATACTCCGGCATATCAAAACTCACCTTTACATGTGACATGGCGCCCAGATTGTAAATTTCATCCGGTTGTACTTCCTGAATAATACGGATGACATTAACGGAATCGGTGAGGTCACCGTAATGGAGTTTCAGATTAATTTTTTCTTCATGAGGATCTTGGTACAGATGATCGATACGGTCTGTGTTGAACAGTGAACTTCTGCGCTTTAAGCCGTGCACCTCATATCCTTTGGATAGCAAAAGCTCCGCGAGGTACGCACCATCCTGACCTGTAATACCTGTAATTAAAGCTTTTTTCAAGGATTTTAAATGTTAATTGACTTCAAAGATAGGTGTTTCGATTTTATTGTTGTCTAGATTTTCTGATCTGGTGAACAAGCTCGATGGATGGTTTTGCTTCGGTCAAGCCGAACCCCTGTCCATTTAATATGGCTTCGTAACTTTTTGTGTGGAGTTCAGTGAATCCATCACTAAATTCAATCTCTTCCCCATCCATAGTTAATAAGCGAAAAGTTCGTTTACCTTTTGCCCTTATTCCATCTGGAATGTCCTCGTAATTGATGCTCAAATTCCAATTCACCCGGGCATATTCGAACTCAATAAAGCCAGTCGCTGAATCTTTGGTCATTTTCTTTGTCTCCACTTTCCTGACAGCCCCAAAAACCCAAATCAACATGTCAAAAAAATGAATGCCAATGTTTGTGGCTATGCCGCCTGATTTAGAAACATCTCCTTTCCAACTAATGTGATACCAATGGCCTCGTGAGGTTATGTAAGCCAGATTGACATCATAGATTTTATTCCCGGGTCCATTTAGTACTTTATTTTTTAGTTCGATGATGCCTGGGTGAAGCCGAAGTTGAAGAATGGTATAGACCCTCTTTCCTGTTTCTTTTTCAATTTCTGTGAGCGCATCAACATTCCAGGGATTCAATACCAAAGGCTTTTCGCAAATAGCATCTGCCCCTTGCCTTAGCGCAAATCGGATATGGGAGTCATGGAGATAATTTGGAGAACAAATACTGATGAAATCAATTTTTTGTCCTTGGCGCTTAAGTTTGTCAAGGTGCCTGTCAAAGCGTTCGAATTCTGTGAAGAAATCCGCATTTGGAAAATAAGAATCCATCACTCCCACCGTATCTGCTTTATCCAATGCCGCCACCAGATTATTCCCGGTATCCCGAATAGCCTGCAAATGACGCGGTGCGATGTAACCTGCAACTCCAATCAAAGCAAAATTCTTCATCCTATAATTTGATTACCATTCCGTTTTCCAATTTGTATTGCTCCCTGCTCTCCTCACAAATAGCCATGCCCTTCTTGTCAAATTTTAACTTGTGGCCATATTCACTCATCCATCCGGCCTGCCGGGCAGGATTACCGACCACCAATGCATAATCGGGAACATTTTTTGTGACCACCGCACCTGCTCCGATAAAAGCAAATTTACCAATGCCATGCCCGCAAATAACAGTAGCATTGGCGCCTATGGATGCCCCCTTTTTCACAATAGTTTTAGAGAATTCGTCCTTGCGATTCATAGCACTCCTTGGGTTAATCACATTTGTAAAAACCATAGAAGGACCAAGAAAAACATCATCTTCACAAATCACACCGGTGTAGATGGATACATTATTCTGAACTTTAACATTTTTTCCTAAAACCACATGAGGGGAAATCACCACGTTCTGACCAATGTTACAGTTCTCTCCAATTTTGGAATTGGACATAATGTGTGAGAAGTGCCAGATTTTTGTTCCTTCTCCAATCTCACTACCTTCATCAATAACAGCGGTGGGATGAGCAAAGAATTTTTTTTCGTCAGCCATTGTAAAAGCTCTTAATCATTCTACAAATAAAATCCTGTTCCTCCAATTTCAGTTCAGTGTGAATGGGAATTGATAATACGGTTTTGGATAATTTCTCCGTCACTGGAAATGAACCCTCACCAAAACCTGGTTGTTGATATGCCTTTTGAAAATGAAGCGGCACCGAATAGTAAATCATGGTGGGTATTCCATTGCCTTCGAGGTAATCTTTCAACTGATCACGTTGTTCAACACGCAAGGTGTATTGGTGAAAAACATGGGTCGAGTTTTTTGAACGGCTTGGTATTTTCACCAGAGGAATTTGCGAAAGTGCCCTGTCATAATACGCGGCTGCCTCCTGGCGGTTGTGTTCATACTCATTTAGGTAGTTGAGTTTAACACGTAATATGGCCGCCTGAATGGTATCCAGTCGGCTATTCACTCCAATGACCTCGTGATGATATTTTATACGCTGGCCGTGGTTTGTCATTATTTTGATTTTCTCCGCCAGGTCCTTGTCTTGCGTAAAAATAGCTCCGCCATCTCCAAAGCAACCGAGGTTTTTTGAAGGAAAAAAAGAGGTGGTGCCGATAATACCCATGGTACCAGCGTGCAGTTTCCTCCCATCGGAAAACGTGTAGACGGCTCCAAGGGCTTGTGCTACGTCCTCAATCACATATAAATTATGCTCCCTCCCAATCTTTAAAATGGGTTCCATGTCCGCGCATTGCCCATAAAGATGCACCGGCACAATTGCCTTAGTCTTTGAAGTGATTTTACCTTTCAACTGTCTTACATCCATGTTAAAAGTGTCTTCCTGGACATCAATGAATACCGGAGTAAGGCCTAGTAAAGCAATTACTTCTGCAGTGGCTACATAGGTGTGTACCGGCAGGATTACTTCATCACCTGGCTTCAATTCCAGGGCCATCATGGCGACTTGTAAGGCATCTGTTCCATTGGCACAAGGTATAACAGACTTGGAATTGATATATTCAGCAAGCGCTTTGGTAAATTGACTTACCTGGGGTCCCTGAATAAACGCAGTCGTTTCCAAAACTTCCTGGATAGCAGAATCAATCTCATCCTTAATCCGAAGGTATTGGCTATGCAAATCCGCCATTTTAATCTTTTTCATGGATTAGTAATGATGGCTTCTATTTTGTTTTTCAATTTCAATCGGGAGCAATACGTCACAATCTTTGTATCAATGCTGAAATTGTGCACAATCTACTGAATTTTGATCTTGATTTTAGGTCGATTTTTTTATCCCTCTGGAAGGAAGTTGGCAAAAGGCTGCCGGTAGGCTCTGGGATGAGCTTCCTGATGTACTATGGGGAAGTTACACTCTGTTACAACCGTGAAAATCGAAAATACCATTTTCATATTTCACGGTTAATGAATATCTTTGAAAAATGATTATCCGAAATTATTTGAGGCAAATAAAAGTTGGTTGTTGCAATTACCAGACGTAGCGCTGATGCTAATCCTTTCCTCTCAGCTTCTTCTCCCACTTCCATGAATGAAGGAGCGATTCTTCTAGCCCATATTTTGCCTCCCATCCAAATGCCTTATTAATTTTTTTAGGATCCGCATAAACTTTCTCAATATCTCCCGGCCTGCGAGATCCGATGGTATAGGGCACATTAACGCCTGTTACCTTAATGAACTTTTTAACCAGCTCTAAAACTGAAACTCCAATACCGGTGCCCAGATTAAAGGCTTCAAATACATTTTCATCTTTTCTTTGGCCTACGTATTGGATCGCTTTTACGTGAGCACTTGCCACGTCTAGCACGTGAATAAAATCCCGTAAGCAAGTTCCATCAGGGGTATTATAGTCATTACCAAAAACGATTAGCTTTTCTCTCAACCCGGCAGCCGTTTGCGTTATATAGGGAACAAGGTTATTAGGAATTCCGATGGGAAGTTCACCGATCAATACACTGGGGTGGGCGCCAATAGGATTAAAGTACCTTAATGAAATAATCCGAAATCCTGTAGTTGCTGCGTCCTCCAGGATTCGCTCACAAATCTGCTTTGTAGCTCCATAAGGAGATTCCGCCCGCTTAAATGGTGCAGACTCATCCACCGGAATACTATCGGGCTGGCCATACACCGTGCAAGACGAGGAGAAAACCAAGTCAACTACCTGATGCTTTTTCATAACCTCCAATAAGGTTATCAAGGAGCCAACATTATTTTTATAGTAAGCGATAGGTTGAGCCACCGACTCATTAACCGATTTAAAGGCCGCAAAGTGAATTACCGCTGAAAAACTATTTTTTGAGAATAAGCTTTCCATTGCAGAAGAATCCAAACAATCCAATTTGTGAAAATCAATCTTGCTTTTGGTAATGGCTTCGATACCTTCAATAGTCTTATAATCGCTTCGCTCCAGGTTATCAATAACGGTAACTCTATACCCGGCTTCAACTAATTCAATAACTGTATGAGAACCAATGTAGCCCGCTCCTCCTGTAACTAAAATATGAGTTGAATTTTTCATTACGGTCATAAACGAGCTGATACAAGAGACCTGTCTAAAAATCCCTTCACATCATAAATTATGGTCTTCTCATGTTTGATCGCTGACCAATCGAGCGATTTGAACTCAGTGTGACTTACAGCTAGCACAATGGCGGCATATTTTATATGTAAGGTGTCAAGTAAGGACAACTTATACTCATGATGTACTTCAAGAGGATCTGCATGTGGATCATAAACTTCTACATCGGCTCCAAAACTTTGAAGTTCGCGGATGACATCAATGGCTTTGCTGTTGCGGATATCCGGGCAATTTTCTTTAAATGTAATGCCCAGTACTAATATTTTTGCTTTATTGACTTGTAGATCATTTTGAGTCATGAGCTTAACTACCTTGTTGGCAATATGAACTCCCATATTGTCATTGATTCTTCTGCCTGCCAAAATTACCTGAGGATGATATCCGAGGCTATCTGCCTTATAGGTCAGATAATACGGATCAACCCCAATACAATGACCTCCTACTAATCCTGGCTTGTAAGGAAGGAAATTCCATTTAGTGCCTGCCGCGCTTAAAACCTCATGGGTATCAATGCCCATGCGCTCAAAAATCAGCGAAAGTTCATTCACAAAAGCTATATTGATATCTCGCTGAGCATTTTCGATAACCTTGGCTGCTTCCGCTACTTTGATACTGGATGCTTTGTGTGTTCCTGCTTTGATTATTCGGAGATAAAGTTTGTCCACTTTTTCCGCTACCTCTGGAGTACTTCCACTGGTCACCTTTTTGATGTTTGGAAGCCGATGCTGTTTGTCGCCTGGATTAATTCTTTCGGGTGAATAGCCACAAAAGAAATCTATGTTAAATTTTAATCCACTAAATTTTTCCAGCACCGGCACACAATCCTCTTCTGTACAGCCCGGGTACACGGTCGATTCATAAATAACGATGTCACCTTTTTTCAAAACCTTGCCTACTGTTTCGCTGGCTTTGATAAGCGGAGTAAGGTCGGGGGTTTTATAATCATCAACAGGAGTAGGAACGGTTACGATAAAATAATTTACGCTCTTTAAATCCTCCAAATTTGTGGAGAATTTCAATTTTGATGAAGAAATCAACTCATCTTTATCAACTTCCAACGTTCGATCTATTCCCTGCTTGAGTTCATCTATTCTTGACTTATTGATATCAAATCCAACAACATCCAAAATCTTCCCGAATTCTACCGCAAGAGGAAGACCTACATAACCGAGACCAATAATTCCAATTTTTTCCATCCTTTAAAAATCTTTTTTATTTATAATACTCTTTAAACCAATCAACAAACTTACCAACACCCACTTCAATCGAGGTTGATGGCTTAAAGTCCGCCTCATGCATAAGGTCACTCACATCGGCATAGGTTTCAGGAACATCTCCCTCCTGAATGGGCAATAGATTTTTTATCGCTTTCTTGCCGAGTTTCTCTTCAATGACTTCAATAAACCTCATCAACTCTACAGGCTGATTATTGCCGATGTTATAGACCCTGTAAGGAGCAAAACTTGTAGCTGGGTCGGGATTCAAACCACTCCAGGTATCATTCGGCATAGCAACATGCGGTACCAATCGGGAGATACTTTCAACAATATCATCTACGTAGGTGAAATCTCGCTTCATTTTTCCATTGTTAAACACATCAATAGGTTTGCCTTCCAGTATAGCTTTTGTGAAAAGAAACAGCGCCATATCAGGCCTTCCGAAAGGTCCGTAAACAGTAAAAAATCGCAACCCCGTGGTCGGCAAATTATATAATGCAGAATAGGTATGGGCCATCAACTCATTGGACTTCTTTGAGGCAGCATATAGCGAGATGGGATGATCTACATTATGATGTACCGAAAATGGCATTTTCTTATTGGCACCATATACAGAACTTGAGGATGCGTATATCAAATGTTTCGTTTTATTATGTCGACAGGCCTCCAGAATATTCAGGAATCCATGCACGTTACTTTCAAGATAAGCATGAGGATTTGTCAATGAGTAACGGACACCAGCTTGTGCAGCAAGATTTACGACATACTGGAAATGGTGTGTAGCAAAAAGATCGTCCATTCCCTTTTTATTGGTTAAATCCAGCTGGTGAAAAGCAAAACCGGAATATTCATTCAGTAAATTGAGTCGGGAATTTTTTAGTCGCACATCATAGTAATCATTAAGATTATCTATACCCATGACGTGATAACCCATATCGCAAAGTCGTTTGGAAAGATGAAAGCCAATAAACCCAGCTGCACCTGTAACTAAAATAGGAGTTGTCATTAAAATCTAAAATTCAGGCAAAAATATCGATTTAAACGATGAATCTTCCTTAGATTTACGCTTCATTTCACAAAATATGGACGAAAATAAACCAAGAAATCAATCCTCAGATGAAATAGATCTTTCTCAAGTTTTTAAATGGATTGGAAACGGATTTCGAAATTTTGGGAATTCTATTCTCAAAGCCCTCGCAGGGTTACGAAGCACGTTTTTTGAAAATAAAACTTTTTTTGGTATAGTAATCATTGCTGGACTTTCTCTATCCGTTTTATATTCAGAATTCTTAAATAAAAAGTTCTATAAAACCTCCATGATTTTGAGCAGTGATTATTTCACGCGAATCGCTGTAGAAAGTACGATCGAGAAATTAAATTCCCTATGTGGGGAAGCAGAGCGTGAAGGCCTTGCAATAGAATTAGGAATCCCGGTGACAACCGCTAAAAACATTATCAAATTTGAATCAAAACCCTTCGTATCAGAAGAGGATATTGTCGAAATAGAGGTATTAAAAGAGCAATTAAACAACGTAGCTGCTGCTGATAAAAAAGATGTGGTGAAGAAAGTTATAACAAGACTTGGGCTGGATAACAAAAGTGCGTTTCGGATCACCCTCCTAATTTCTGATCCGGATGTTGTTAAAAATTTAGATAGTGCAATCGTGAGTTACTTCAGGTCTGACGAGTATATCAGGAGACGAATTGAAATCACAAAATCTAATCTCTTACAAAAGAAAGAAAAATTGTTACATGAGTCCAAGAGATTGGACAGTCTTAAATCTGTGCTTTTCAGAAGTTTTGATAACATGGCCAAACAATCAAAACAAGGTTCAAACAATGTTGTCCTAAGTGAAAAGCCCTTGACGGATCCTCTCTCGGTATTTGCTCAGGACCTTGACTTTTATAATGAGATACAATCCATTGATATCCGACTTTATCTTCAGCCCGATTTTGAGGTGATTGATGGCTTCACCGCCTTCAAAGAACCGGAAAGCGCGAGCCTTCTCAAGATTTTGGCAACCTCCTTTCTTGTTTCCTGGCTGGCCGCCTATTTGATTTTAGGTTTTTGGAAATTCGACCGTTACCTCGCAAAACTTTCTAAAGAAGCGAATTGATTAAAACCTTATTTCAAAAAGAATTTATTCTTGAACTCAGGCGCAAGTCCGCGATAAGTGGGCTTGCGCTTTATCTTTTTAGCACAGCCTTCATCTGTTACCTTTCCTTTAGTCTTCGACAGAATTTAATCACTCCCCTGGTTTGGAGTGCACTTTTTTGGATCACCATATTATTCACGGCAGTCAACACGGTGGCAAAAAGTTTCATTGGAGAGAAAAAAGGAAAAGATATTTACTATTATTCTATTTCAAGTCCTGAGTCCATCATTATTTCCAAGATTATTTACAATTTCATTCTGTGCTCACTGCTTTCGTTTACCGGTTTTATTCTTTTCGTTTTATTTTTGAATAACCCGGTCGTTGACCTTTTTTTATTCTCCATTACTCTTTTTCTTACTTCTTTAGGCTTTGCCTCCTCATTGACTATGCTTTCTGGCATTGCTGCCAAAGCAAATAATAGCAACATACTTATGGCGGTCCTCAGTTTTCCTGTTGTCATTTCTATATTGTTGCTTGCCATTAAAGTCACCAAAAACTGTATCGATGCCTTGGATCGATCTGTAAGTTGGGATGAAATAATTAGCCTATTGGCCATAAATTGCCTCATCACAGCCGTTTCGTACCTGCTCTTCCCGTATATTTGGCGGAGTTAAAATTTTAAAAGAGAATTTGAAGAATGAAGCATAGTTGGTGGAAATTCGTTTCTGTTGTACTCCTGATTTATACTATTGTAGGAGGCTTACTATTTGAAGTGCCTCGACTTAATATTGTAAACGAAACCATTCGTGCTTTATACTTTCATGTGCCCATGTGGTTTGGCATGGTGGTTATGTTTTTAGTTTCAACGATTCATGCTGCAAAGTATTTGCGCAAACCGAATTCAGTAACCGATATACAGTCGGTTGAATTTGCGAACACCGGCTTGGCGTTTGGCCTCCTTGGTATTTTTACTGGCGTGATTTGGGCGAATTACACCTGGGGCTCTCCGTGGCATGGCGATCCGAAACAAAATGGCGCAGCTGTTTCAATATTAGTCTACTTAGCGTATTTTATTTTGCGAAGCTCTCTTGAAAACGAAGAGCAACGCGCCCGCTTAAGTGCCGTTTATAATATTTTCGCTTTTGCTGCGATGATCCCCCTGATCTTTATTATTCCTCGCATGACTAGCTCCATGCACCCTGGCAGTGGCGGCAATCCGGGCTTTAACATGTATGATCTTGACAGCAGCATGAGGATGGTTTTCTATCCTGCAGTTATAGGTTGGATACTATTGGGTGTTTGGATAGCCACTCTTAGAATCCGCACTAGATTGATAGAGGAAAAACTATTTGAACTTGAAGATGAAAAAAATGTATAAAACAACTTTGATGTTGCTTCTTGCAATGCTGCCAATTTCACTTTTTGCTCAACCCGAAGTTGAAATGGCCGACACCTTACGATCGGATGGCAAAATTTATGTAGTAGTCGCTATTATGCTTGTTATTTTCCTTGGATTAATAGGGTATCTATTTCTCATGGACAGAAAAGTAACACGTTTAGAAAAGAAAATGACTGAAAAGGATATCAAATAGGGATTTTCATCTGTCTTCTTTATCCATAATATCCAGTTTTTTGCCTTAACTTTATCGCTGAAAGGAGGAGGATTACCATGAAAAAATCGCACATCATAGCCATTGTCGCAATCGGAGCTGCGATCGCTATCATAATAGCCACGGCAGGAGATGCCAGCACCTACGTAAATTTTGATCAGGCCTATGAAATGGCTGCCACTGGAAATACCACAAGCATTCACGTAGTAGGTGAACTCAAAAAAGACGAGAGTGGGAATATTATCGGAATGGAAAAATCACCTGACAATCTTTCTTTCACCTTTATCCTAATCGATGATAATAAAAAAGAACAAGTAGTATATTACAACGAACCTATGCCTCCTGATTTTTCCCGATCGGAAAAAGTGGTAGTGATTGGAAGTTATAAGGGTGATGCCTTCATTGCAAATAATATTTTATTGAAGTGTCCCTCGAAATATCAGGAACAAAAGCTTAATGCTGGAGTTTAATTAGAAAACAGATTAGTCCGATGTTGAAGAAATTTATAACCACTTAGAATATTTTTTCAATGAAACTATGCGCCTATGTTTCTATGTGGTTAAATTATTCATGTATCAATATGACAAAGTAGGACTCGTATTAAATTAGTATATCGAAAATTGTAAATCGCACATCTAAACAATGCTTCATTACTTCATCGGTGACATGGGTCACCTTTTTGTTATTTCATCCTTTGTCACTTCGTTGATTTGTGCATTTGCTTACGTCAAAGCGCAATCATCAACAGATCTCCAGAAAAAAGAGGCGTGGCTGAAAAATGCGCGGACAGGATTTTATCTTCATGCTGGGGCGGTGATCGGAATTGTCGTCAGTTTGTTCGTTATCATTTATCAGCACTATTTCGAATATCACTATGCTTACGCCCACTCCTCATTGCATCTGCCGGGCCAGTACATGATCTCATGTTTTTGGGAAGGTCAGGAAGGAAGCTTTCTTTTGTGGATGTTTTGGCAAGCTGTCCTTGGAATAATTCTGATCAATACACAAAGAACCTGGGAAGCTCCCGTAATGGTTGTTTTTTCATTGGTCCAAGCATTTCTGGCCTCCATGATCTTGGGTGTCGTGATTCCGCTGATCGATATTAAACTGGGCAGCTCGCCTTTTATATTGCTACGCGATGCCATGGATGATCCTATCTTCAAAATGCAACCTGATTTTATTCCGAAAGATGGCAATGGCCTTAACCCACTTTTACAAAACTATTGGATGGTCATCCACCCTCCTACTTTATTCTTAGGCTTTGCCACCACGCTTATTCCATTTGCATTTTGTATTGCAGGGTTGTGGCAAAAAAAATATTCGGAGTGGGTAAAGCTTGCATTGCCGTGGACCTTGTTCTCTTGTGCTGTGCTTGGACTTGGAATCTTAATGGGTGGTTATTGGGCCTATGAAACCCTAAGCTTTGGTGGCTATTGGAATTGGGACCCCGTAGAGAATGCAGTTTACATTCCGTGGTTAATTCAAATTGCATCCATTCACACCATGATTGTTTATAAAAACAATGCTACCGCATTAAAGAGTTCTATCATTTTAGTCATTACTGTTTTTATACTAATCCTTTATTCTACTTTTCTAACCCGCAGTGGAATCTTAGGTGATGCTTCAGTTCACTCATTTACTGATCTTGGCCTGTCCGGTCAGTTGTTGGTTTATCTGGTTTTCTTTACGCTCGCAGCCATTATTTTATCCGTGATGCGCTGGAAGGAAATTCCAACTTCCGAAAAAGAAGTATCTACCTATTCACGCGAATTTTGGATTTTTCTGGGTGCTACAACGCTTTGTCTAATGGGCTTTCAGGTGCTGTTACCGACTTCCATTCCGGTCTACAATAGTATTGTGAGCCTTTTTGGTGGCATCTCTAATCTTGCTCCCCCTGCCAATCAAATTGAATTCTATTCTAAATTCCAGTTATGGTTTGGAGTTGCTGTTGCCTTACTTTCCGGAACCGGACAGTTCTTTTGGTGGCGAAGAATGGACAAGGGGAATTGGAGGAAGGAACTTCTTGCACCTATGCTCATAACGCTTATTGTTTTTACGGCCATCATTTTAATTGCAGAAGTGTATCATCCGACTTATTTGCTATTAACAGTTGCAGGAGTTTATATTATCGTGTCCAACATCAAAACCCTAAGCACAATTTTTAAAACAAGCCCGAAACTTTCCGGAGGAGCGATTTCGCATATTGGAATTGGAATGATCTTAGTTGGAATTATGTTTTCATCCGGTTACTCCGAAATCGTCTCTTTGAACAATACCGGAATGGTATATATCAAAGAAGCGGGTACTGAATTTAACCGCGATAATTTGCTGCTCTTTATGAATGAGCCCCGGTCCATGGCGGATTATGACCTTGAATATTTGGGAGAAAGAATTGAAACCAGGCACAAATCGGGATTTATAAAAAAGAGCGACATAGAACTTACCGATGATCCATTCAAAGTTGTAGCTAAAAAAGACATCCTCTTTAAAGGGAAAAAATTGTATGCAGCAAAAGACACATTTGAAGTATATCCCGAAAACACGTTTTATGAAATTGAACTTAGCAAGTCAGGAAAAGTAGCTGCAAATCTTTTCCCTCGTGTACAAATAAATCCCGCCATGGGAGGATTTCTTGCTTCACCTGACATCAAGCGAAATTTAGGAAGCGATCTCTACACACATGTTTCAGCACCAATGGACCCAATGTCAGAACCGGATTGGAGCAAAATGGAAGAAATCAAGGTAAAGCAGGGTCAGCAATTTTTTGTGAATGATTATGTGGCAACCCTCCAGGAAGTAATACGCTTGGACAAATTGCCAGGTCTTGAACTTTCGGATGAGGATGTTGCAGTAAAGGCCATCGTTCATGTGCAAGGCGAACGCGATACCTATACGGCAGAGCCGATATTTTTGATAAAGGGCCGCTCGCAAGTAGGCAGGATCTTTTCTGAAGTAAATGACCTTGGAATTAAAATCACACTTCTAAACATTCATCCTGAAACGAATGAGTTTTCACTCGGCCTGAATACTCGTCAAAAAGATTGGGTGATCATTAAGGCAATGGAAAAACCGTATATCAACCTTTTATGGTTAGGTACTGGCATTCTTATGATTGGCTTCAGCATGGCAATGGTGAGAAGGTTCAAGGAAATGGTGTAAAAAAGTAGGCAACCGACAATAGGCAGTAGGCAATGGCTTCAGGTATGAAAAATAGTTTAATACTTCTTCTGACTTTGCTTTTAGGAGCATGTTCAACTAAAGAGACCAACCATTCAAATTTTGCTGCTAAACTTGATAGTCTTTATAATAAAACTTTTACTGCTGATCAGCCAGGGGCAGCCATTTTAGTAATGAAGGGAGATACTATACTTTTTTCAGAAGGATATGGTATTGCCGACATGGTTACAAAAGAACCCATTTCCACCCAAACGCTTTTCAACCTCGGTTCTATTTCCAAAACATTTGTCGCCAACGCAGTCCTGATGTTGCAAGAGCGGGGCAAACTTTCTATTGAGGATAGCATCTATAAGTTCTTTCCACATTTCAAGAATAAAGAAATTGCACAACGCATTAAAATCAAACATCTTCTCTCTCACACATCCGGTTTGCCTGATAATCGGGAGGTCAACAAAGATTCCCTCTTCTATCTTACTGCAAAAGATGCTGAAAACTGGATGCCTGTTACAAGAACTGACACTCTTGTTTTTGAGCCTGGTGAACGTTATGAATATTCCAACCCCGCATTCAATGGACTTGCCCTTATTGTCGAACAGGTCTCTGGCATGAAATGGCAGAAGTTTGTGGAAGAGAATATTCTAAAGCCTTCTGGCATGAATACCAGCACCATCACGGATGGCCCTCATCCGGCCAGTGGGGTTTCTCATGCCTATATAAAGATTCAGGGACAATGGAAAGAAGATGATTATGGTGAAGAGCCAACTTTTGCCGCATCCGGCAACGGAGGCGTTTGGAGTTCTGTTGAAGAATTGGCTAAATATGAGAGAGCACTTCGCAATTCTACTTTTTTGAAATCAGAAACGATTGCTCAATCACAGAGAGTCTTTCATCCTCTAAATTGGGCAGATGCCACTCCACCACGAATTGGGTGGTCATGGTTCATTGGTCAAACCGAAGACAGTTTAAAAACCGTTGGACATACAGGTAGTCAGGGAGGTTTTGTTGCCAACTATGTTACCATTCCGGACAAAAAAATCCTATTTGTAATACTGTGTAATACCACTCGCGATATCAATGCTGATGCATCACACGTGTTAACACTACTCCGGAAAGAAGACTGGTTAGATCAGTAATCAATCTGTCATAACCTTCGGGAACTCCATTTTTTAATGATCAAACAACTTTCTTCCGAATGGCCTTTGCATAGGTTCGGCTCACTGGAAAACTTTTTCCGTTTTGCATTTTTACCACCATGCCACCATTAAAATGTCGTTCAATCTCTTTCAAAAAATTTAGGTTAATAATAGTTGAACGATGGACGCGAATAAAGATATCAGGGTTCATGATCTCATCAAGTTTGCCTATGCCAGAAGAACTCACAAACTGATCAATCTTTGTGGAGATAATTGTGTAATCACCGGAGGCTTCCAGGTACACAATCTCGTCTACCGGAAGATTATATAACTTCTCTGATTTCTGAACGAAAATGTGAGAGTCAAAGGAAGTCTTCCGCTCCCCTCGCAGACTTTCAAGTAAATCCCCAAGATTGCTCTGCTCCAATTCCTTCTGCTTTAACGCACGGTTGACCGCCATTCGAAAACGTTCTTCGTCCAGGGGTTTGAGTAAATAATCCACTGCATTTTTCTCAAATGCTTTAATGGCATATTGATCGTATGCGGTCGTGAAGATTACATAAGGTTCGTGATCTATTTCCTCCAGTACATCAAAGCCGTTCATGCCTGGCATTTGAACATCCAAAAAGACCAAATCCGGCTTTAGCTTATCTATTTTCTCAACAGCTTCATTTCCTTTGGTACACTCGCCAATTATTTCTATATCAGGAAAAGACTCAAGGAACTCGCGGAGAAGATCGCGCGCTAATTTTTCATCATCAATTATCAAACACGTTGTATTCATATTTCCTGGTTTTCTAGTTCCGGTTCTTCAATTAGTTGATGTACTGCTTCCTGGATATAGAAGTTAACTACGTATCCATTTTCATCAGATCGAACTCTTAATCCCGATTCAAGACCAAAATAGCTTTTCAAACGAAGATCCGTATTCTTCATCCCTACTCCACTCGAACTTCCATCCATTACCTTCTTGGCATTTGACCCAAGGCCGTCATCTTTTACTTCAAAATAAATTATGTTACCTGATCTTTTCACCGTAAGATAAATTGTTCCGCCTGTTTCCTTAGGTCCAATACCATATTTAACAGAATTCTCAACCAACGGCTGCAAAATCATTGGTGGAATTAAGGTGGTGAGGCAAGTTGGATCAATATTTTTAATAAAATTAAGACGGGCACCAAACCGCACTTGCTGTATCCGAACATAGTTTTCAATAAAATCAATTTCATGAATTAACTTAACGCGTTCACCATCATGAGAATCCAGTGCATACCGGAAAATATCTGAAAGCTGCGTGATCACTTTGCGTGCCTGCTCTTTACTCGAATGCATTAGTGTGCTGATGGAGTTGAGCGTATTGAAAAGAAAATGAGGATTAATCTGCGACTTAAGCAATGAGAGTTGCATCTCCTTATTCTTCAACTGAAGTTCACTCTTCTCCTGCTCTCGTCTTTGCAACCCCTGAAAATATCGTATGACATAGTAAACGCCAACCGTAATAATATATTGATCATAAAATCGGAGCGCATCCCAACTCATCAGGCCAATCATGTACTCCTTCCAATGCACAAAATACACAAACCCTTCCATATAGTCTGTGAAATAATAGGATAATGTACCATTGACTAAAAAAAAGAGAACAATGCCTACTACATGACCAGCCAGTTGAAAAGCGGTTCTGAATTTGAAGAGAAAATGTGACCATAGAAAAATAAGAGCAATAAAAACACATAGTGCCTCAAAAAGAAAAAATCCATTCCAAAGTACATACGTCTGTGGGTTGACAAACCTCCATTCAAAGAAAACACTAATCGCAAAATTGATAGCATACCATAGGCAGATGAGAAGGTAGGCTTGCCTCCATATTTTCGGTATGCGTTCAATAAAATTCACTGGTGCTGAATTTGTTCTTTAAATTTAACGATTTGAAAACAAAGTCGACCAATAGACCAATTGAATCTTTAAACACCTTTTTTTCTCGTTACAATAAATATTCAATGACTTCTCTTAAAACAGTATATTTAAAACGAATTATTACAGGCAATTCGTGAAGTGAGTTGCATAGTAGACAGATGAAAAACACCCTAGTCATTTGCTTTCTCCTTATCAGTGGGTTCGTTACAGCTCAGAAAGTTACTATTTCAGCAAAGGTGGTGGATAAAGAAACAAAAGAGCCCTTGATCTTCGCCACCATCGGTATTTTAGGTAAGCCTATTGGCACTATTACAAACATGCAGGGCGATTTTGATTTTTATGTGCCCGCTGAATATCGCAATGAAAATCTGGTGATCAGCATCTTAGGATATGAAAATTTTCAGGCTCCGGTTTGGACGGTACTTGATAACAAAAATCCGATCATTGAAATGGAGAAATCAACCACGGTCCTTGAAGAGGTTGTGGTAACGGATTCCTTGCAGGGAGGTGAGGTTTTAAACATTGCCCTTTCGCGAATTGAGCAAAACTACCCCATGACACCCTATCTGGTAGATGGCTTTTACCGGGATATCAAAAAGGTAGGAGGTGTCTATATTTCGCTATTGGAGGCAGCCGTTAAAATTTATGATGAAGACTATATGGCACCCAGAAACAAGTTTAAGCTGCGTGAACGGGTAGCTTTATTAGAAGTCAGAAGAAGCCTTGGCTATTCAAGTAAATTCACAGCCTACTTCGATGAAGACAATCTACTGGAAGATTTACTTCTTCATAATAACGTTCGTTATCGTCAATTCCCCGAAGAAGAAGCTTTTTTCACAAGTTTAGGAAGAGAAAAAGATTCCCATTACAATGGTCACGACATCTTCGTGGTAAGCTATAATAAAGAGTATCGACTTGTTATTTATATTGACAAAAAAAACTACAGCATTATTCACCTGGAGTATGAAAACGGTCAACAAGAAACAATTGGCAAAAGAAGAGGATTGGTGAGTAAGTTTGTCAACCTAAAAAGAGTAATCGATTTTAAGGAGTACGATCAAAAATTGTATCTTAATTTTATTGCTGTAGATTCCAAAATCCACTGGTACGATGCAACGACCGGGGAACTCAAATTTGAAACGGAAGTTCATCAACAACTTTTAATCAATGATATTAACCCATCTCCGGAGGAAAGAATTGGTACCACCGAAAAAATGCGAAGTTACGGGTTGCAGTTTCAAGACTTGCCTTATAACAAAGCATTTTGGAAAAATTACAATGTGATCAAAGAAAGCCCACTTGACGCTAAAATTATTGAAGACCTTGAAAAAGAAGAAACACTTGAAAAGCAGTTTGAAAAAAACTGACCAGAGACACGCCTCCGATTTACGGTTTCCGAATAGCAACTCAATTACTGGTACATTTCAATTACTCTTGGCTAATTTAAGTTGTTTGCTTCGCGTGATGGCCAAGGCGATAAAACCAAGTATAAAAAACACGATGAGTGAAAGTACTGAATTTTTCATGCCCAGGACCTCATCAATAAGCCCAAACGTAAAGATGCCAATCACTATGGCGATTTTTTCGGTCATATCATAAAAACTGAAAAAGGAAGCTGTATCACGTGTGACGGGCATTAATTTACTATATGTGGACCGACTTAAGGATTGAATCCCGCCCATCACCAAGCCCACTAAGGCTGCGAGTGTGTAAAAGTAGTATTCAACATTTACTCCTGCTTCACTTTCCGTGGCAATTACATACGCTGCACCACAACTGACGATCCATAAGATTACGATAGCCATTAAAACGTTTATGTTGCCAAAGATTGCCGACAGTCTCGCAATTAATGTTGCCCCCACTACGGCAACCAATTGAATCACTACCAGCGTGATGATAAGTTTAGTTGGCGGCAAGCCCAGCATTTTACTTCCAAACATAGCGGCTGCCAGCATGACGGTTTGAACGCCCATACTATAAAAGAAAAAGGAGGCCAGGTACCAATTCAGAACTCCAAGGCTCCTTACCTGCTTCAATACTTTTGCCAGTTCTTTGAATCCATCGGTTAAAAAATTCGTGCCCGATTTGTCTGCTGAAGGTTTACCTTTTGGTAAATAGGCAAACGTTATTTGAGCAAAGCCTATCCACCAAATGCCCACCAGAAAGAAAGTAATCAATGGCCCCGATGTTTTATCACCATTCGCCTGGAAATAAAGTACCAAGCCAAAACCAATCATCTGCAAAATAACAGAACCGATGTATCCCATCATGAATCCCCTTGCGCTTACTTTGTCGCGGTCTTCCAATGCAGCAATCTCTGGCAGATATGAATTATAAAAAACCAAACTTCCGGCATACCCAATTACTGCACCAATGAAACAGGCTATTCCCCATCCGATATTGGCGCCCTTAAACCAAAAAAGTCCTATACAAGACAGTCCTCCGAGGAAACAAAAAAATTGCATAAACCTTTTTTTGTTTCCCTGACTGTCGGCAATGGAGGAAAGAATAGGCAGCAGAAGGGCTATGCTTAAGTAAGCGAAGGCCAGGGTAAAATCATATAACGATGAATTTTTGAATGTTCTGCCTAAAAAAGGAACGTCATTTTCGCCAAAGGTTGACTTAGTTACCCCAAGAAAGTAGATAGGAAAAAAAGTAGTGGTGATAACAAGGTTGTATACAGAGTTAGCCCAATCGTACATCCACCATGCCTGCACTACTTTCTTATTGTCTAATGCCAATTTCATAAAATATTTTCTTAAAGTTATAGAGGTAAATCAAATCAATCTTGAATAAATCTATATTGCATAGTGAACTGAAATGTCAACCCATTGGCAAAGTCAGTATTTAATTGTTGGCGGTCATCACCAATTTTTATCAATACAGAACCAACGGTAATCTTATCCTCTTCATCATAAACTCTGTAACTTCTTCCCAATGAATAGCCCATTCTGGTATAGATACTTAATCCCTTACTGAGATTGAATTTCAAGTAGCCATACAAATCGTTGGTCGCTTTCACTACATATCCACCCTTACCTGTGGTTTCGACTTCTGCAAGATGGTAAGATCGTATTTGCCCGAAAAAATTCATCCCAATATTCAGTCGATCGTGGAGCTTATAATTCACATCGGCAAGAAACGGTAGCGTTAAATTCGCTTCAAACTTCTTATCAGGACTCAGATAGTAAAGCCCAAAAAGGGGCACGATAAAAGGGCCAAACAATTCGGAATTATAATAGAGTCCAAGTTTATAATTCAAGTCCTCCCGCTTGGTATATTTCATCAAAAGGATTGCACCTATCTGAAAATCTTTTCTGGTAATGTTCTCAAAATCAGAAGCTAATTTTGGAACCAGCAAATACGTGCCTGACCATTTATCAGAATGCTTTTTGGAGAGGCCCACCCTTAACCCAGTTACTGAAAACGTTTCCACCGGGCCTGCTTCGAAAAGTTTGGTCTCATTTCTTTCATAGATTAACCCGGTCAAAACTGCTTTGGAACTGTTCACTACAATTGGAAATGTGATGTCGAAACCCAGGTCTTTAATACGTGTACTGGAATCGCTATTTTCAAAATTATTCTGCACGGTGTTGCCATAATAAATTTTAGCAATGTCAACATACTTCTGGCCGAATGCATTTGCGACTAAAAACAAAAGTGGGATAAGGTAAAGAAGTGTGCAGTTGCGAAATTTCATAATGTTGCGTAGATTAATTGGCTAAGACAAATTGGATTTCTCCGACCGCTGTCGCCATGGCAATAATTGCGACTGTTGTAATCGGAATGACGCCAAATGCCAGAACTGTCCGTGGTATGCCAATCTTCCTTACTTTGATATTATTGACATTAGAAATCAGGACTTTGTCATTTTCGTATCTCTGTTCAACTCCAAAGATATCTTTCTGATATAAGGTTCCGTAAATAGCTTCATCATCTACTCTCTTAATTTTGATTTTTATTGTTATTCCAGTCGTCAGTTTCACCATGTGGAGTTTATTAATAGATATTTTTTTTACTATTTCAGCTATTGGTTTGGATCTTTGATTCCTTTCCAGGGGCCGATAGCCGAAACATGACATAAACAATTGGCTCATTAAGACTAGTGCTACAATCCTGGCGAAGACTGGGCATTTTTTCATGCTTTTATATTGACGTTTAATTGTCTTTGATTGACACTTCAAAAGTACAAGGGGAAGAAATTGTTTCCATTCTGTTCTTTGCTACTGATAAAATTGATTTTCGCGTTAATTCCAAGGTAATTAACCATACCACAAGTTGATTTGCATTTTTTGCAAATCCTTGAGTTCTAGTGACACAATAATCGCTAAAAATGCTACTCATATCTTAGGGTTATCCATTCTTTATAAACATTATTTGTCTACCGACTTAGTGATACTTCATCCTCATAACCACCACCTTATTTTCCTTCAATAGAAAACGAAAGTCGGAATAGTCGGGTCTTTGAAGTCTGGGGTAATAATAATCTGAAAAAGCATATCCCTCTTTCGGGAGAAACCAACTAAAATCTAATTTCTTATTGCAGTTCTCATCATCGTGCAGAGCAATGGCCATGTAACCTGGCGGGAAACCAAAATAGGTGGCCGTGAACGTGCCATTTTTCACTTCATTTTTTTGTACAACAATCCGCAGGAAACCAAGGTCATGGGGGAATGGAGTGCTGTCATCATAAAACTTAAAGCGGATAACACCATCCTGATTACGGATGTTGGTAACGGTAATGGTGATGGAATATAATTTTCCCCCTTCTTCCCGGTGTAGATTGGTTGTGGGTTCCAGGAACGCGGAACGTTTATCATGTGGGTTGTGGGAACGGAATGTTCCGATCCCGAGTGAATCTGTTTGTGCCCACGCCCAAAAAGGAATAAACAAAAAGCTGGCAACAAACAGGATGGTTAACTTAATTGTTACCTGTAACCTGTTCATTTTAGAATTTCTTATGTTAAGTATCAACATATAGAATTGACGACTGACTTCTATCGTGAATGGATCCAATCAATAGTGGCTTTTAGCCCCACATCTAATGGCGTCATTTTAAGTCCGAGCTCCTCTACAGCTTTCGCAGGTGACACACTCCAATTGTATCTTCCTTTGTTGATCCACTTTGGGGTAATCAGTGGCTCATTTCCAAACCATGTATTAATTAATTGCAGTTGCGAAAAAAGCAGCTGGACCATGAGGGGGGTCTTTATCATGGACCTTTCTATTCCTGAGACTTTTTTAAGCGCGTCAAAAAAATCTAGATAATTGTGATTGGTACCCCCTAAAATATACGTGTGTCCCTTCCTTCCTTTTTCCATGGCCGCTAAGTGTCCCTGGACCACGTCATCGATGAAAATATAGTTTCCGGTTTTCTTTCCATTGCCTGGAACCAGTCTCCAGTTTCTTTTGATAAATTTTTCAACCAACAAAGTAACAGATTGGGATTGCCCGAAAAGATAAGGGCCATACACCCGTGTGGGTGAAACAATAACTACATCTAATCCTTCAATAGCATAATCTTTTATCTTTGATTCAGACAATGCCTTTGAACTTTCGTATTCGTTAAAGAAATCTAAATCGCGACTTGACTTTTCAGTGACGGCTTCGTTAAAAGAAGGCCCTAAAACACCTGCAGTAGAAGTAAACACACAACGTTTTACATTATTTTTTATAGCCGCCTCCAGTACATGGGTAGTGCCCTTAATATTCTGATCAAAAAATACTTTCGATTCCTTCGCCCACACTTTTGCATAAGCCGCTAAATGAAAAACATAGTCGCAACCATGCATTGCGTGGTCAATAGTATGCGGCTGCATAAGATCGCCCTCGAACAACTCTACCAATGAATTTTTTATTGCTTGTGCTTTTTTTGAGTTGCGCACCAGCGCGTGGACCGTATGCCCCTCACTCGTTAACTGTTTAACCAAGTGGGCCCCAATGTACCCTGTGGCACCTGTTACAAAATAGTTCATCTCGGTTTTATAATTTTTACAATTCCAATTTCCAGATAAAGTCTAAGAGCGCTTAAATCATGTTTCATGTAAATTTCATTTCGGGATTATGGTGCACAGCAAAATAATCATTAGAGAGTGCCAAAATTAGATGCGTAACAAATGCAACGGCAATGCTTCCCGTAGAAATAGTGACAAAACAAAGCAATAAACCATAAGGAATAGTTCCGATAGTTTCGATTAAACCCTTAGCAATATGCGTAGCTAAATAAAAAGACAAGTTGATGGCAACGGCCGGCCAAAAACCAAATGAGTCGTAACATACAACGAGCAATAATCCGCGATACATAAATTCATAACCAAACATATAAGCTACCCACGCAATTGAGTTTATAAGAATTCGATCTTTATTCCATACTTTAATTCGCATTTGAGGATACATGCCAAGGTTGAAAGGATTTCTCGAAACAAAATAATTTAGGATAAAAATGAGTGAACCTATGACAGCAATATAAATAAGGGACTCATTATAGTTTCCCATCCTTAGGCCCAAATCAGCCAAAGTATAATCTGATATGCTAATCAAAATTGTACCGGGAATAACCCCCATAAATAAGGTGCCCATCACCTTTTGAAAACATACATATGTAACCCAGCCATTTTCATCCTGATACCTTTTGAAAAATTGCGATTTTATTTTTCCGTTTAGTGCAAGGAACCAATAGGTAGCAAAGCCTATGGAAACGGAAATGATGATTACAAATGCATTTACATGCTCAGGCTTCCAGTCGTAAAAGTTGTTCATAAGATCATAGTTTAAATGAAAAATCCTCAAAGAGATACAATAATTATAAAGTGACTAAGCCTGCTTGGCAAGCCTGAATTTTCTAATGCTGGCTTCGGCTCTTTTTCTTGATATGTTGCGCTTGTAGTTGAACCATTTATCGTTGAAAAATTGGAACATCATTTTATCAAATGGAACCAGCAAGCCAAGACTTAAGATACCCAAGATGTTATTAAATGGGTTGCGGTTCAATTTTCGATAACTAATAGCAATGCCGCCTTCCAGGTAAACGTTGTAATGCCAGTATTGCGCAGGCATAAACAAAGCATCGCCTGGCTCCTGTATAAACTTATAGCCTTTCACATAATTAAGTCCGGGAAACTTATCATAATCAGGCTCATCCAGATTTACATTTGAATGCGTATTAAAAGGTAATTTATAGAGTACCGTACTGTATTTCGGTTCAATCAAAACAATCTGCTTTTTGCCATGAAATTGTGTAAGCAAAACGTTGTTGTAATCCACATCAAAATGTAATCGCACTTCGGTGTTTTTGCCACCCATAAAAAAGAAGCCGAGGCTATCCAAATAGCCCTTAAATATTTCAGGGCAGAGGAAATCCTTTCTTATATCCTTCCGCAGTTTAAATAAATTGAAAACAAACATTCTCAATGGAGTGTACTCGTTTTTTTCAATGATGCTTAAAAATTCGCGCAGTAGTATTTTGTGGTCGGCCGTGGTGGATGTCTTTTTTTCGTGATCTTTGTTCCTGTTGTCAAACACCTCTACTATTTCATCACCCGCGGTGTTGCGAAAAAAATCAATAGTCCATTTTTTGCCTGCCGGTTGTTGATACGCCAGGCCTTTAATCAATACAGGCTTTTGCGGGATGAAATAATTTCTTTTAAAATCATCCTCACTTAAATCTTTTGCCAGTACAACATCAATTTTCAATGAAAGATCAAGTGCCATACTAATTTGGTTTTAATTGTTTAAAAAAGGGCATATGGATTGTGTGTTCGACATCAGACATACTTATTTTCCTTGAACCATTCAAATGATTCCTGAATAGCTACATGAAGTGGTGTTTGCGGTAACTTTAGTTCTTCAATCGCTTTTTTAGGCGTGAAGTAGTGATCATCAAGTGCAATTTTTGCGAGGGGAAAACTGATGATGGGTGGCCTTCCAGTAATTCTGGCTTTCAGCGATTGCAGGTAGCCAAACAAAAGAACAGCCCAACCTGGAATCCTTACTTGAGGTGGCCTCACACCCACCGTTTTTCCAATCAGTGTAAACGCTTCCTGATAGGATAGATTGGCATTTCCCAGAATGTAGCCCTGACCGATTCGGCCCATGATGAGTGCATTGGCAATGGCCGTAGCAACGTCTTTCACATATATATAATTTCTTCCTCCGTTTGCAAAACCCTTAATCTTCCGTTTCAAAAGGGCGATAATCATGGACCCTGAGCCGGGCTTTGAATCGAATGGGCCAATCATAAATGTTGGGTTTACAATTATGGCATTCAGACCTTTCTTAACAGTTTCAAGTACCACCTGATGCGCTTCAAACTTGCTGTCTAAATAATCCATCTCGTACTTATAGGCCTTATAAGAATTTTCTTCACATCCGGGATTTTCCTTTGTACCAAACCCAAATGAATTGGCCGTGCCCACATAAACCATTCTTTCGACCTTAGCCTCAAGTGCACATTCCGCTATATTTTGAGTGCCTTGAACATTTATCTTCCTGACTGCTTCATCGCGTGATGGCCAAACGCTGGTGTTTGCGGCAGTGTGTATTAGAAAATGGCACCCCTGAATGGCCTCCCTTACACAGTATTTGCATAAAATATCTCCTTCAAATTTTTCAATAGCCAGGCCTTCAAGTGTTTTTACTTTTCTATCAGGCTGAATAAATGCCCTGACCTGATATCCCCTGTTCAGCAGCTCACGTACAAGGTTGCTTCCCAGCAGACCATCTGCGCCCGTAACAAGAATTTTTTTCATAGTGTAGTTTATTAAAAGCCTAGATTTCCTGATTGTTATCGATGTGTCTGCCTGATATCAACAGGCAGATTATTCACGTACTTTTTTTCAAAAGAATTTTTACACCAATGTTCAGGGCCACACTTCCAAAGGGGACCGACACCCGTAGTTGCTTGTTAGAAGCAGATTCGTTATTGTCATCAGTTGTAACTTCCCTAACAAATTCAACTTTTGGTTGACTTGGTTGGGTAATGCCATTCATTTCAGACGTAGTGGTTGCTTCCTTGGGATAATAGCTCATGCCAGTGAACACGAGTTCGGTAAAAAAAAATGTGTTTTCAGAAATAGGTGCATCAATGCCAAAGCCCCCTTTGAAACCAAAGGAAAGCCCACCTTTATACTCAGTTGTGTTCTTGTTGGCAGATGCGTACGATTCTTCTTGCAATACTTTTACTTTTCCCATCACCAAGCCCACTTGAACATAAGGCTTAACTTTACTCTCCCCAACGATGACAATCAATGCAGGACTGAACAATATACCTCGTGAGCGAATTGAAGATTTGCTGATGTTAGTTGTTCCATTGTAGGTATTAGAATTTGTGCCTTCATATTTCTTTCCCAGGAGGTATTGCAGATTTACATCCAACCCAATGTTTTTGGTGTACATATGCATATAAGAAGTGTTGAAAACCAATCCTGAACCCAGCGAGCCATAAACCCCTTCGTACTTAGAGGTGGATGAGTACGATGAAGAAAAGTCGGAATAGGTGTAGGTTGAAGTTTGTGTGGAGTTGGCTTCCACCATTTGAGAACCTGAGGAAAGCCCGTACCCTAAGCCAAACCTAAAATAGGAAGAAGGCTTCGCAGTAATTTGAATCTCCTGTGCACTTGCCCTTGCGAAAAGCATCAGTAACAGTAACATCATAAAAATGAAAAAGACAACGTGCTTTTTCAGGTACTGGTAATTTGCGTTTTGTGTTTTCATAGCAGTATTTGTTTTTGATTTGACTGGTCAAAAGTAATTTCCTTTGGTAGCCGCTCAATTCCATTATTTGCATTGCTCAAAAATCTCTTTTGCAATTTTTAGAATGTCAGTCGCTTGGTTTTTAACCTTTACGGATAATTGCAAATGATATGTTTTTAGATTATTATTAATTGCCAAAGCTGAACAGACGTGAATCAATTAACTTTATTAAACAACATTCAGTCTGTTTTTGGGGCAAATCGTGATTGAATGAAAGAGAGGGATTGAGGCTTCTAACAATAACTGAGTTAAAACACTTTTCAATTAAAGCCTATACCTTATTACTATTAATGTGCTCTACAACATTGTCAAATGGATCGCCAGGTTAACACTTCATTCTTATTTCCGAAGAATTGTGATTACGGGTTATAATAACGTTCCTTCTAAAGGGCCAGTAATTTTTGTTGCCAATCATCCCAGCGCTTTTATGGACCCCATGGTGGTGGCTACGTTCATCGGTCGGCCTCTTCATTTTCTGGCGGCAGCTGAGTTTTTTGGCAAGGGTTTAAAATCCGTGTTGTATTCGAAGTATTTAAACATGATACCTGTTTACAGGCCATCCACTTTGCCCAATGAAACCCATCAGAACGAAGCTATATTTTCAAAATGTTTTGAATTGTTAGGCAAAGGAGGGGCCTTGCTGGTTTTTCCGGAAGGAAATAGCGTAACCGAAAAAAGGATACGAAAGTTAAAAACCGGGGTGGCCAGGATGGCATTGGGAACAAGAGCTAATTCCCCTAATAACACAATGGTTGAAATTATTCCTATAGGTTTGAACTATAGCAATCCACACCGGTTTCAAAGTGACTTGTTTATTAATATTGGTAAACCCATTTCAACAAGCACTTTTTCATCTGATCCATCAGAAGTTGTGCGGCTCACCCAGGAGGTTGAAGAGTGCCTCAAAGAAACTATTCTTCATGTCCAGAATGAAAAACTTGATTCTGTTGTCAAAAAAATTGAATTGATTGTGAAGAATAAATTTCAGGAAGATTACAAGACCGCTTCAAAAAAAGAAGAGGAATTCTCTTTTCTGCAGAAAGTGATTGAATCCATTCAAATGATCAGAGAAAACCAACCTCAGCTCATCACCAACCTTGAATTGAAACTTGACCTTTATTTAACCAGGATTAGGGACCTCGGAATATCGGACAGATCCGTGGCGGACCTTTCCTTACTTGGTTCCGTTCGGGATCTATTTAGACTAATTTCTACTCTCCCCTTTTTTTTAGTGGGTTTTATTACTAATTCCATCCCATATTATACAACTGTATTTTACTTTAGGAAATTAAATCTTTTTTGGCGGGAGGGTTATAAGCCTCCGCATAAGAAAGTCAATCCTGCATTTAAAGGATCAATTTCTATGGCGATAGGTATGGTGCTCTTTATTTTATTTTATTTGATATTAGCTGCGATCAGCACCTGGCTGACTAAAAATGTTTGGATTGGACTTTCTTCGCTGATCTTATTTTATTTCTCTGGTTTGTTTACTATGCGATACATCCGATGGTTTGTCCTGTTTAAGCAAAAATTGAAATTCAGAAATTTGCTTAGAGAAAAACAGGAACTATTCACATCTCTGATTATTGAGAGACAAGCCATCATTGAAGAGCTGAAGGTAGCAACCAACTACCGAGAGCTTCCTGAAAAGTGAGGTTTCTTTTCACACTCCAACGGATTAACATTAATATTGGAGGTCATAAATTTATTTTAACTTCGTAGTTGTAACCTTGTTTATTGAAAATTAAATTCACAGGAATTGCCTTGTTCAAATTCCCTCCGCAGCCTTTTCTTATCAATCTTATTTTGTCTCCCCCCTCTATGCAATTTTTTCAGAATAATATAATCCGGAAGTGCTTGAATATCGATGGCGGTTTCTCCTGATGTTAGGGATCTCTTAATTTTCTCAGCCGTTAAATATTTGCTTTCAATAACAAGGTATACATCTTCATCTTCTTTCAATTCATTCCAAACCCCAATCATGGCGCAATCATCCACACCGTCAATCAATCGAACAATAAACTCATATATTCCAGGATAAATATTAAGGTTTTTCCGGATAATCATATCCTTCTTTCTACCAGTGAGAACCAAGTAGCCGTTACTATCTACGTAGCCCATATCGCCCGTAGCATGAAAATCATCACGGGCATGCTCATGAAAATATCGAGAATACAATTGCGGTGAAGAGAGAAATATTTCACCGTCATCAGCAATCTTACATTTAACATCCTTCCAAGGGATTCCCAGAACATCACCGGTCGTACTGTAATTGATTTTTGTTTCACTATCAACGATCGCACAAATTAACAACTCAGTCATTCCATACAGCGAACTGGTTTTGACCTCATCGAATGTAACTTTCTTCAATCGTTTCAAAAAACTCTTGTGCACAGGTGCTGATCCCAACAAAATCCTTCGGACACTTTTTGGTAATAATCGATTCAGTTGTTCACAATTTTCTATCAAAGGAAGAACCTCAGAAGGTGGGCTAAACAAAATTGACACTCTCATATCTTCAATCCAGTGAAGTCGTTTTGCAACGGACATTCCAGATGGTGAAATGATAACTGGAATTCCAGCAGAAATTCCCAAGAGCATATACTGAGGTAGGTCAGTACCAATCAAGTCATTTTTTTCATGGCCAATGATTTCAATAAGATGATTAATTGATCTTGATAAACTATTAAACGTATGAATTACTCCTTTTGGCTCTTGCACTGTCCCAGAAGTGTAAACGATAATGAATTCATGAGGCAATTCATTTTGGATTAACTTTATCGGCCCTGCTATTCGTGTAAGAAGCGACTTAAGAGTTTTATGCCTTTTAAAGGTCGGCATAAATTTCCCCGCACTAATTACCTTGCACCCCAAAGGAGATTTAAAGTAAGGTATGTTTTTGTGCAACCTGAAAATGATAGAGCGAAGTATAGGATGTTCGTTCAACAACAAAATTCGCGAATCGATAAAAGCCCAGCGCGGTTGAAGCTGCTGAAGTTTAGCGTTGAAATTTGCTCTTCCCATTTCCGGATCAATGATCGCCACCTTAGCACGCAAGATGATCATAGCGTACATGATGTAAAGAAATAATTCTCCTGCAGGAAGCGTAATAACAGCTATGTCGTTTTCACGAAAGCCTTGTTGATAAAGATTATAAGCAAGTATCTTACTTTTAGAAAGTACCTCTCCACAAGTTAACTTACTTCCATCAGGGTGTATTAGCACCGGAGTGTTGGGTGCATTTTTTAGCAATGGATCTAGCAGCGTACTATGATGAAACATCTACCAGATGATAAGTTGAATGGAAATACTTACACCAGCCGCCAATCCAATAATCAATATTTTATCGCCTCGCTTAAGTTTTCCCTGTTCGAAGGTTTGATGCATAGCTAACGGAATAGACGCTGCTGCAGTGTTTCCCGTACTCTGAAAGATGCTCCTGAATTTTGTTTTACACATGCCGGCATGTTGCGCCACTACATCAAAAGTATTCATTGATACCTGATGAGTAAAAACATGAGTAATTTCATCGGACTTCCATCCTGTTTTGAGCAGCGCCTCAGCAACCATCCCATTAGACTCTTCAATCAATTGCGTCTTAAGTTCAGATGTAAAACCTTCAAAGTAATATTTATTGGGATCATGCGGAAACAAAGAGCCACCGCCCATAATCGTACATAATTTCCAATGCTCGCCATTGGATTTGAATTTCTGATAGTACAAACCGGAAACATCAGTTGATGTGCTCAACAAAGCAGCGGCACCACCATCACCAAAGGTGTACGAAGCTAATCGTCTGCTGATATCTTCATGAGGCTCCAGATTAAACCTGATGGAGTGATGCAATATCTCGCCATTCACCACCAGTACATTTTTATAAATGCCAGATTGGATGAACGATGATGCCACCTGGATGCCATTCACAAAACTGTTGCAGGCATTTTTGACATCAAATACCGGGCAATGCAAACCAAGCTTTTGCTGAACAATATTTGCTGTTGCCGGCTCCAACAAATCACTACAAGCCGCAGCGAAAATAAGACAGTCAATAGTATACGCTCCGACTTGCTCAACAATGGGGGTTGCAGCCAGCATAGCTAAATCAGAAGTTTGTTGATTTTCATCAGCATAACGCCTTTCGCGAATGCCAAACAAACGTTCCATACAACCCGGTGGAAGCCAAGTTTCAGATTTATTCACCCAATGTTCAATTTCATCATTACTGATAATACGGTTGGGTAAGTAACTATTGATATGTGTTATGGCTGCGCGCATCAGGCTTCATATTTTAGTAAGACTTTCCATACCGGCTTTGTAATCCAATTGAATCCATTAAAGCTTTTTACAAAGTCAGTGATGGAGCCGAGGCACTCACGCGCAAATTTCTGTTGGTAGTTGGCGTATGCTATTTTGTAAATCTTCTTCGAATCCTTCAAACCAATCCGTTCAAATATTTCGCGCTTCACATACATTCTCTGAAAGAAAAGAACATTGAGCACAATGGCCAAACTATACCAACTTCGTTTCAGAAAGCCAGCCTTCTGAATAAACCTGCTCAATAAATTTTTAGTAAAAAGAATGTGCCGTGCTTCCTCGATGTTATGAAGCTGTGAAACTTTTTGCAACACACGGTAAGCTTTCTCATCATTCCGGATGTGCTCTCCATACATGTCGGCAATAAGTTCCAAGGTTAACGAAACCATAAAGACTGTATCGGCCGGAAAATAGCTAGCAGTGAAAAGGCCGATGAAGTTTTGTATAGGGCTTTGCTTTACAGGTTCACCTTTAAGTCGGGTGATGGCCATCGAAAACATTTCCTGATGACGGAACTCTTCGATCAGTTCGCGAAGCAAGAAACGATACTCAATATGATCGGGAGGCAAGGTTAAAATGTAACGGTTCATAAAAAGACAGAACAACCCTTCTGACCAGGCATAGGCATACATGGACTGTACAACTTCATGTCTGGATAGTTCTAATTTCTGCTGAAGGGTAAGGGTTTCATAAATCTGAAGACCTTCAAGAGAAATCAGTTTCTTTCCCAGGTAGTGATGCCCTTCAGCAATATCTTCTTCCCATGGAATAAATTTTTCCGGCAATAACGGATTCTCCTTGCTGATCCTGATCAGTCTTTCAATATCAACTTTTTCTGCCATGGTGATCATAGTTTTGATTTCTGTAATACCGTATATAATCCGACACCCCCTGTTCTGTTGTTTGAACCGGATTGTAGTGGAGTAAATTTCTTGCCTTCTCAATATTTAAGGTGAGTGATCGCCCCAATAAGCTCACAACATAACGAGGCAAGGCGGGTTCGCGATTTAAAAGTTTTGAAACAAATTCTGAAGCTGAGGAGATCGCTAATGCCATCGGCCAGGAAAGTTCACCTTTAAGTGGAGGAAACTTTAATTCACGCAATAATTCGTCAATCATTGTCCACAACAACACCGGCTTGCCATCGGTAATATTAAATGTCTTCCCTGTGGCAGAGGAAGTTGATGACAAGGAAAGACGAACAGCTTCAATCAGGTTAGTAATGGTTGTAATATCTGATAGTATTACGCTCTGACTAATTTTTCTTAACCTTCCATGTTTGTGCGCCTGAATGAGCCTTGGTAAAATCGTTGTATCGCCCGCTCCGATAACAGCACGAGGACGAAGAATAATAACCGGAAGTCCTTTCTTGCCAGCTTCCAGAACACATTGTTCCGCCTGATACTTTGACTCTGCATAGTGATTAACAAATTTTTTCGGAAGCTGATCTTCTGTAACATTAAACTGATGACTCAAAGAAGAATAAATACTTGAACTCGATATATAAATAAATCTGTTGACACTTTTTCGCAAAGCATATTCAAGCAGATTCTTTGTTAACACTACGTTATGTTCATAAAAGACCCTTTTCAATCCCCAAGGTGCAGCAAACCCCGCGGTATGAACAATAAGATCAGGCTTGATGCTAAGATTAATTAGATCTCTTTCCTTTGTAAGATCAGCAGGTTGAAATAATATTCCTGTTGACGTAAATAGTTTCCCTTTCGTTTCTGATCGACCTGTAGCTATAACCCGATAGTATGGCATCTTATCAAAATAATGAACAAGGCTACTACCTATAAAACCAGTAGCTCCAGTAATTAACAAATATGGTTTTGTGGCTGACATCTTTGTAATTAATGTTGTTCTTTAAAAAACGGAACCCATACCCAATCACTTTGATAATGTAAACCTATCGCTGGAATACCCGATTACTATACAATCAGTCTCTATTTGTTTCGTAGTACCTTATCAATTGCTTAGCCGAATTGAACTTTTCAAACGATCTGTCGACTTGAATTTTTCTTTGATTGCCCAAATGAGCCAGGGCAGAAATGCCCCCTACGATTGTGCCTGCTATTAAACCATTCCGGATTGCATGGGAGGGTTCCTCAGGGATTGGCGTGCCGGCAATTGCCAAGGCTAAAGCATTGGAAGCTACGCTTGTCATGGCTTTGTTAACTTCGGTCGCTGCTACTACAGGTACTGTAACGGCAAATCCAATCAGGCCACTCAATAAAAAATAATGCATGGGTGATCTGCCTTTTCTTATGAAAAAAATTCTGGAATAATGAACGGAATCGAATCGGTAGCTCCCTCCCTCTGCCTTGAATAAAACAATAGTTGAATCCGACAGGTTCGCTAATTTGCCCTTGATAATGATCTTACCTTGTTTATCATAAATCCTTAAGAATACTCTTTTCCCTTTCCGACTATTGCCTTGGCCCCAGGCAACTGTGCAACATAAAATGGAAACTAACATGAGCCAGGGAATGATTTGAGTAGCGCGGATAATTTTTTTCATGGGAGATAATTTTTTAAGTGCTTTGTTTGTTGATGTAAACCTATGGCTGGAGTAACCGATTACAATTTCATAGTTTGCAGGGCGGTATGGTTAATTTTTGCGAAAAGCCCGAAATTTTACTACAAACCCGAGGCTTTTGCGATTATTGCAAATGCAGGAATTTTAAAGTATTATCGTTGCAAAAAATGCAACCACCTGAAGCCAGTATTCAGTCTATCTTTCTGGAAAAGGTCCGCAAAAGACTTACTCCCAATATTTCCTTTGCAGATGAACTTGCCGAAGTTTTAAACATCAGTCGCGACAGCGCCTATAGAAGAATACGGGGAGAAACCATTTTGTCACTCGATGAAGCTAAGAAGCTCTACGATCGCTACGCAGTTTCAATTGACTCTCTTTTTACGGTATCTTCTAACATGGTCCCTTTTTATCACCGGGCCCTTACCCCGGAGTATACCCTGGGTCAGTGGTTAAACTCGGTGGCTAAAAATCTGGAAGAGGCCAATCACTATGAAAAAAAACAAATGATTATTGCTGCCAAAGACATTCCTATCTTTCACTATTTCAGATTGCCGGAATTGTCCGCCTTTAAAATTTTCTTTTGGCTTAAGTCTATCATCAAAGACCCCGCATTTGCCAATGAGTTGTATAGGGCTGAGGCCGTTCCGGTAGAGTTGACCCAGGCGGGTAACCGTATCTGGGATTCATATGCCGGCATGCCCAGCACTGAAATCTGGAGTGATGAAGCCATTAATGACACACTAAAGCAGATCGAATTTTACGGGGAGTGCAGTTTCTTTGCCAAGCCTAACCAGGCGGCAGCGTTGTGTGATCAATTGATTAAGCTTAATAATGAGATCCGTGAAGAGGCAGCAGAAGGAAAAAAAACGGATGGAAGCTCTTTTAAGCTTTATGTGAACGAAATATTTATTGCAGATAATACTGTTCTTGCACATATGGACCAAAAACGATCTGTTTACGTAAGTTATAATCTGCTTAACCTGTTGACAACTTTTCAAGAATCATTTTGTGAGAAAACGGAACTTTACCTGAACAATATGATCAAGAACTCGACCCTCATCAGTGCCACAGCCGAAAAAGAGCGGAATAAGTTTTTTAACATGATGAACGAGCGCATCGAAGTGTTTAAAAAGAAACTCTGATCAGATTTTCAGTGCCTCGGCAAGAAACTCCTCTTTATCGATAGGAACCACACCCACGTGCTGACACACCAATCCACCACCCAGGTTTGAAAGTGATACAATTAATTTTGGATCAAGTTTAAGTGCAACACATACTGCTGCAATGCTCACCACCGTATCGCCTGCACCGGAAACATCCGCAATCTCGCGCACCTCGGCAGGAACGTTTACTTTTTGATTCTCAAAGTCAATGTAAGCGCCCTGCTCAGAAAGGGTCACTAAAATTCCTTTTGCGTTGAGCTTTTCCTTTAAGGTTTCAACTGCCGCTGCAACCTGTTCTTTATTTGCCGCTTCGATCTCTATTTTTAACCCTTCACGCAATTCTTTCAAATTAGGTTTGAATAGCGTTACATTCTTATAGGCCAGAAAATTTCTCTTCTTCGGATCAACAACAGTTGGGATACCAAGTTTATTAGCTAAGACTATCGTCTTTTCAATGATAGTTGTTGTGAGAACACCTTTATCATAGTCCTCAAAAATTACCACCTGGCACGCGGGTAAAAGTTTTTCAATCTTCGCCAGCAATTGCCTTTCTTCCATTGAACTCGCTAAAACATCTGACTCTTCATCCACACGCACAACATGTTGATGACTGGCAATGACTCGTGTTTTTACAGTAGTTGGCCGTTCAGACGTGATTACTATTCCATCGTTCGCAATACCACGATCACTCAAACTTGGTAATAATTTCTTACCGGCATCATCTTCGCCTACTAGCGCACACAGAATTGGTTTTGCTCCCAGGGCTTGAATATTCAAGGCAACATTAGCTGCACCACCCAAACGTACATCTCGTTTTCTCACCGACACAACTGGCACGGGTGCTTCTGGCGACACCCTTTCCACTGCCCCCCAGATGTAGCTGTCCAGCATGACATCTCCAATGATCAACACGCGGAGATCATTAAAGGACTTGAAAATATCTGCGATGGATTTCAACCTTGTAAACTTTTAACCTGAAATTTTTTAACTACTTCAACACAGCCAGCGCCTTCTTCATCCGTTTCATTGCTTCAACTAAATCTTTCTCTGAAGCAGCATAGGAAAGACGTACGCAATTCTCGTCACCAAAGGCACCGCCTGGCACTAATGATACAAGTCCTTTCTCCAGCATGTATAAACAAAAGTCATCTCCATTTTTGATAGTCTTTTGTCCGTCAGATTTGCCATAGAAATAACTTACATCAGGGAAAAAGTAAAAGGCACCTTGCGGATAATTGGCTTTCACGCCAGGTATTTCCTTTAATAATTTATAGACAACGTCTCTTCTGTGATGATATTCTTTCACCATCTTTTCTGTAGGAGCCAGGTCACCTGTGATGGCGGCCAGCGCACCTCGTTGAGAAATGGAACAGTTTGCGGAAGTAATTTGTCCTTGTACTTTATTACTTCCATCCGCGACCCACTTAGGGGCCGCAATGTAGCCCACGCGCCAGCCCGTCATCGCAAAACCTTTCGCAAAACCATTTACCGTAATGGTGCGATCAAACATTCCGGGCAAGGAAGCGATGCTCACCCGATCTCCGGTAAAGTTTATGTGTTCATAAATTTCATCAGCAATAATCAATAACCTCTCATGCTTTTTAACCACGGCTGCAATGTCTTCCAATTCCTTTCGGGAAAAGACAGATCCGGTAGGATTGCAGGGCGATGAGAAAATAATAGCTTTTGTTTTTGCGGTTATAGCTTTCTCAACTTGAGCAGCCGTTACTTTAAAATCATTTTCGATGGTCCCTTTTACTAATACCGGCTTCGCTTCGGCAAGACGCACGAGGGCATCATAACTCACCCAATATGGAGTGAAGATAATAACTTCATCACCTGGATTGAGTAACGCCAGCATCACGTTGGCGATCGATTGTTTGGCTCCGTTAGAAACGACAATGTTCTCTGCTTTATACGGAACGTTGTTTTCTTTCTGGTATTTCGCAGCAAGTGCTTCGCGCAAATCCTGATAGCCCGCTACCGGAGGATAGGAAAAATACTTACCGTCATCGATGGCTTTTTTGGCTGCTTCACATATGTGTTGTGGGGTTTTAAAATCAGGCTCACCCAGACTAAGGTTGATGACATCAATACCTCTGTTCTTAAATTCACGGGCTTTGGCAGCCATGGCCAGTGTGGCCGATTCCTCAATGGCATTTATTCGGTTGGAAAGATTGTTCATGTTTTATTCGTATATAATAATTTCAGAATTGCCTGCTGATTTAAAGTCTGCATCAGAAGTTATGAGCGGTAAACTTAGGAATCTAGCAGTTGCAAGCACTATACTATCAGGCAGTTTTAAGTTGCTGTCTTTTCGAAGAATAATCACATTCTGCTTTATTTCTTCATTTATGTCAATGATGATACAATCCTGAATAAACTTGCTTATTTCAATTTGTTGCTTTACAGTAAAACCTCTAAATCCCAGTAACTCAAGTTGAGAAATAAATGAGATGTAAAGTTTCTTCTGATAAAGCAACTCAGATAAAACTCGATCACCGGTTAAAAGATAAAGGACAATGTTTGTGTCCAGACCAACACTATTTCCATTCATTCCTAAGTTCTTTTTGAATGGCAAGGGGATCTCTGGTTAACTTGATTACCCCGCAATATTTCCGGGTATTGACACCCTTAGAGGATATGGCTTTATTAAAACGCTTCGAAATATTTTTCCCTGCAGCTTTTTTTTTAATCACTGTTGCCATTTTTTTTAAATTTTTTCCACTATTAAAATTATAATAATTTAAGGCCCTAACCAAACAATGTTCGCCCGGTAATACTTCTTCCCAGTGTAATCTCATCCGTATATTCCAGATCCCCGCCAACTGAAATACCTCTGGCAATGGAACTAATCTTCAGATCAAATCCACTGATTCTTTTGTTAATATAAAATGAAGTGGTATCTCCTTCCATGGTAGGGCTCAACGCCAGAATAATTTCCTTTGTTTCTCCTTTGGACTTAGTCAACCGCTCCACCAGCGATTCTATTTTCAAATCTGACGGTCCAATGCCATTCATGGGAGAAATAATCCCGCCCAAAACATGATAAACGCCTCTGTACTGAGAAGTGTTTTCAATGGCCATAACGTCTTTGCAATCTTCTACTACACAAATAATACTACGATCGCGCCTGTGACTTTTACAGATGCTGCATTCTTCCTCATCAGAAATATTGTGACACGTTTTACAAAAAATAATATTAGCCCGTAATTTATTAAGAGCCGCTGTCAACGCTAATGTTCTGTTTTCATTTTCCATTACCAGGTGCAAGACCAGCCGAAGAGCTGTCTTTTTTCCAATGCCCGGAAGTCTGGAGACTTCATTGACTGCTTCTTCAATGAGCTTGGAAGGATATTCCATAAAAATAAATTATAGGATTTTAGCGTCTATTCCCTCTTCACAAATCGCCTCACGCATCGGTTTGAGCTCATCGTATGAACCTTTCCTCACCGCACATTTGCCCTTATAGTGAATAAGCAGTGTACATTGCTCGGCCTGTTCGGGTGTATGTTTGCATACTTTTATCAAAGTTTCAATAACATGTTGAAATGTATTCACATCATCGTTGAAAACGACAAGGTCCTTAACATCCGTGATTTTAATGGCTTCAAGAATACCTACTACCTTCTCTTTTGATGATGTGGTCATAGCCCCTGTGGGATTACGCATCAAAAGTAAAAAAAAGTTCGCTGATTTAAATGATTTTGGGAAGTGAGTGATTGACTTTGTTATAGGTATAAACCACGATTTACCATTCAGCAGTAGCAAATTAATCAATTCACGTAATTGCCATTTGTTGAATTAACCTGATTGGCCTTACTTTACAACTAACCAATTTAACTAAAAAACATGTCTTCTCTTTTGGTCCTTTCCATCCTTGTTGTCTATTTCGCGGCCCTTATTACCATTTCATTCTTCACTTCAAAGGGTGCCGACACTACTACATTCTTTACCGCCAATCGCCAATCACCCTGGTACTTAGTGGCCTTTGGAATGATCGGCTCATCTTTATCTGGAGTAACGTTTGTTTCAGTTCCGGGAAATGTTGGCAAAATTGGATTCGCTTATTTCCAGGTAGTTTTGGGTTATTTGTTAGGCTACTGGATAATCATAAGTATTCTTATGCCTCTGTATTATCGGCTGAATGTCGTTTCCATTTACACCTATTTGGAACAACGGTTTGACCCATGGGCTTACAAAACCGGAGCTTTCTTTTTTCTGATGTCCCGAACGATTGGATCTTCGCTTAGACTTTTTTTAGCGGCCACTGTCCTTCAGCTTTTTTTATTCGATGCATGGGGTGTGCCCTTCTTTGTGACAGTAGCCACTACCATCCTTCTCATCTGGATCTATACTGCTAAAGGTGGTGTAAAGACGATCATTTGGACGGATACCTTTCAAACCTTTTTTCTGGTGGCAGCAGTTGGTATTACCGTCTGGCAAATTGCCGATAAACTCGGTTACTCATTTTCAGATATGTTGAACGCTATTCAATCTCACGGATATTCCACTATTTTTCAATGGGATGATGTTAACTCCACACACTTTTTCCCCAAACAATTTCTTGGAGGTGCTTTCATTGCCATTACCATGACGGGCATGGACCAGGAGATCATGCAAAAAAACCTGACCTGCAAAACCCTTAAGGACGCACAGAAAAACATGTTTTGGTTTAGCCTCACACTCGTCATTGTAAACCTACTGTTCCTAACACTCGGTGCGCTGCTTTACATATATAGTCAACAAAGAGGCCTCGGAATACCTGCTTTAAGCGATGAACTTTATCCGCGTTTGGCATTTAATGAATTGGGGCCCATGGTTGGAATTTTATTCCTATTAGGAATAACGGCTTCCTCCTATGCGAGCGCAGACTCTGCACTCACTGGATTAACTACCTCGTTCTGTATCGATTTCCTTAATTTCAAACACAAACACGAGTTGCAGAAACGAAAGCAAAAATTTATGGTGCACCTGGGTTTCTCACTGCTGTTCCTAATCATCATCATCATCTTTAAAGAAGTAAATGAAAAATCCGTTATCGATGCCGTACTCAATATTGCGGGCTATACCTATGGTCCACTTCTGGGACTCTTTTCTTTTGGTATTTTTACCCAGCGGCATATCAAAGGAATTGCAATACTGATCATTTGCGTTTTGGCTCCTTTTCTATCCTATCTGTTAAGTACTAACTCAGCAGACCTGTTCACTGGCTATAAAATTGGAATTGAAATTTTGATTGTTAATGGTATGTTCACCTTTGGAGGGCTATGGATTATTTCTAAACCACACATCAAAACCCAGGCGCCAGGCATCCAGGGTGCCATGTCGCCTTACTAAATCCAAACTAACCGTTCGCGTCAACATTCTACTTCAATCTTCCGCCATTCACGATAGCTCCTTAGCGGGATCCCAGAAGTGTTTATCAAAATCAACCACTTTGTCGTTGATTACTTTTATTTTTTCTTTCTCAAGGCTTTTCTGCATAGCCGTTGGCGTTTTGAAATGATGTTTACCCGTTAACATTCCCATCCTATTTACAACCCGGTGGGCAGGCACTTTTTTATCTCCGTGTGCAGCATTCATAGCCCATCCAACCATCCGCGCGCTCATTTTAGTGCCCAGGTATGCGGCAATGGCGCCATAGCTTGTCACCCGACCTTTTGGAATAAGCTTTGCTACTTCAAACACGTCATCAAAAAAACTATAGGTTTTACTTCCTCCGGTTGATTTGGTTTTTTTAGCCATAAAATAAATGTAGTAAAACCTTTCTGAGACATTAAATTTGCTGTTCGTTTTTTATCACATGAGAAATTTACCAATAGTGCTCTGCAGTATATTTTTCTCGCACTTATCTGCTCAGCAACTCGTCTTCCCAAATACCTCCGGATGGAGTGTAGTGAAGGAAGGCGAGGTGCTTTCCTTTCTACTCACAACGACCGATTCCATACAGCCTGGCTATTCGCTGGAAGGTGTCAACGATTATAAGATTCAATTCGATACCATCGGTCAATTTTACTGGAGCCCTCAGTATGATTTCGTAGACCGTTTGGAAAAACAAAAAGAGATTTCTTTAATATTTCAAGCAGAGTGGCCGGATAGTCGCAGAATACGCCAGCAAATCGCATTTACTATTCAACACAAAAACCGGCCTCCTTCCGTTGAAGATCTTCCGGTATTCTATGTAAAACAGGCAACTTCCAACCGGTATCAAATTCCTTCAGAATATGTGAACGATCCGGATGGCGATCCACTGGTTTTTAAGATCATGCCCTCCCAATTACCGGAAGGTGTTACGTTATCGTCTCTGGGGCTGCTCACCTGGATGCCTTCGCGAAATCAATTTAACAGTTTAAAAGACAATCCGATCACATTGGAGTTTATTGCCCAGGACCAACCGGAGAGAGCTGAGACAAAAGGGAAAATAAAAATTGCACAAACTCAACTTGACTTGCCTCCCGAAATGCTGTTAGTGCCAGGAGATACCAGTATAACCATCAAGGAAGATCAATTGATCAATTTTAAAGTATACACCTCCGACCCAAATGGAGATGAAAACATTTCCAATGTTGGCTTTGTCGCTTCGGATACACGTATATCCGATACCAGCTTGAAAGAAAACTCATCTGTGCAGCATGAGTTTACCTGGACACCGGGTTATACTTTTGTGGAAGAAGTTGAAAATTCAAAAAGCATCGTGCTTACTTTTTTTGCCCTTGATAAGTCATCCAATCGTGTGCAACGCAACGTGAATGTAAAAATCTTGGATACTGAAAACCTGGATGAGAAAGATAAACTCCTCTATCAAAAATACAGGAGCTCTCTTGTTCAGGCGAAAGCACTGATTGATCAGCTTGATGACAACCACGAAAAACTGAACAAAGCCTATCGCCAGGCAAAAAAGGGAAAGAAAAATCGCTCCATACTAAATGCTGGATTAGGAGCCACCACTGGCCTCTCCCCAATTCTATTACCAACCGATCAATCTAAAGTGGTATCTGCCGTAGGTGGTACTACTGTACTTACCTTGGGTACCTTAGAGGCGACTGAAGTAATCGGCAAATCCAAAAACGATATTCTCGACAAAATGAAAATCAATGTGGAGATTCGCAATCAGCTGCAAGTAGAAGGCGATAACTTTGGCCGCAAGTATGCCTTGAAATCGACCCGTAGAAGCAAGGAGTTTGATCTGGATCGCGATAAGTTGCTTCCCATTATTAACAACCAAAAGCTTGTACTGTTGGAATTGGATGCTACGCGCTCCACTACTCCAAAGTATGATAACAAGGAAATTAAAAAATCCTTCCCGGATTTCAGTGAAGAGTAACTTTTAAAGTAATTTTTGTGGGCACTTTGCCAGCGAGGGATTTCGCATTACTTTTGCCCGCCCGAACGGAGTCATTCGGGCGGGCATTCCTTTAAAACAAAAAGATCGCATACAGAGGAGTGCCCAAAGGGATGCCTTTGGCATTGCACTGGTCTTGCCCCAAAGGGATGCCTTTGGCAAAAACCGGATCCTTAAGGTGGTGTTGGAGAATAGCGATACCTGAAAGAAAAGGGTATTATTAAACAGAGGAGTGGTAGAGCGGTTTATTGCACCGGTCTTGCCCCAAAGGGATGCCTTTGGCAAAAACCGGATCCTTAAGGTGGTGTTG